>Ga0265798_10002267_pt1 | contig 28590 bp, 26 predicted proteins | sample P3T30metagenome_FD_192430 | JGI IMG/M metagenome (GOLD analysis project Ga0265798, IMG submission 192430) | Plant litter microbial communities from East Loma Ridge, Irvine, California - P3 T30 | ecosystem: Environmental > Terrestrial > Plant litter > Unclassified | place: USA: California...
AGATGCGCCTGAAGCTCATCGTCCACCTGGTCAAGCGCGGTGCGCTGGACGAAGAAGTCGAGCGCCTGCCCTTCCATTTCCCGACCGAAGACGTGCTGGGCCTGCCGATCCGCAAGGTCGTCATCCCCGTGGCGGCCGGCCGCAACATCGCCGTGCTGCTCGAGGCGGCCGTGCGCAACACGATCCTGCAACTGCGTGGCATCGACACACTGCAGGAATTCATGGAACGCCAGCGCCAGGCCATGAGCGCCGATTGACCCGGTGCCCGCGACCTGCGGGTGTACGGAGGACCGGCGCTTGCGGTATCATCGCCCCCATGCACATCGTCCTCATCACCGGCATTTCCGGCTCGGGTAAATCCGTGGCCCTGAATGTCCTGGAAGACGCCGGTTACTACTGCGTCGACAACCTGCCGCCTGCCCTGCTGACGGCCCTCGTCAATACCGTCAGCGAAAGCGGCGGCGGCAAGATCGCCGTCGCAGTCGATGCGCGCAGCGCCGAATCGCTGGCCGAACTGCCAGTCAGCGTGCAGCGGCTGCGCGACGACGGGCACTCGGTCAAGGTCATGTTCCTGACCGCGAGCACCCATTCGCTCGTGGCGCGCTTCTCCGAGACGCGCCGCAGCCATCCGCTGTCACACGAACTGCGTCCGGGCGAAAACCCGGCATCGCGTCTTACGCTGATCGAATGCATCGCTGAAGAACGCGAGCGCCTGTCGTCGATCGAGAACCTGGGCCACGTGATCGACACGTCCGAGCTCTCGTCGAACAAGCTGCGCGGCTGGATCAAGGAACTGGCCGAAATCGACCACGCGCCGCTGACGCTGTTCTTTGAATCGTTCGCCTTCAAGGTCGGCGTGCCGCTCGACGCCGACTTCGTGTTCGACGTGCGCGCAATCCCGAATCCTTACTATGACCTGGCGCTGCGCCCGCTCACCGGCAAGGATGCGCCCGTGATCGCCTTCCTCGATGCGCAACCGAGCGCGGTCGAGATGCTGTCCGACATCCAGAACTTCGTCGCCAAGTGGCTGCCGTCGTTCAAGACCGACAACCGCAGCTACCTGACGGTGGCGGTGGGCTGCACGGGTGGACAGCATCGCTCGGTGTACATGGCCGAACACCTGGGCGCGCACTTTGGCGCGACCGAGCGCGTGATTGTCAGGCATCGCGAGCAGCCGAAGCATCGGGCGGCGTAAGACCCGCACGCTTGTTCAGGTTGGCAATTGGAGGGAAAAGATAGTTCTGATGTCGGTCGACGATGCGCTGTATGCATAGGCATCTCGCATTTCTGCAGATGACGGATCTTGGCATGACCGTGATCCGTCGCTGGGTGAAACAGTACGACACCAGACAACAAGGCTAACCCGGCATTGGCAAACCACTTTCGGTTGAGAGACGGCGCGTTCGTCAGCAGGAGCAGCAGTGGCGGCAGCTTCGTCGATCTTGGTTCAGCTAAATAATGCTCTATTTAGTCTTACAAGATATACAGCATTTGGATTTGTACCGTCCCCACCGAACCTTTCTGTAATTGCTTCTACTGCAATATCGCGTCGGGCAGGAAGACGAGATTTGACCGCGGTGCCCAATGCGTCCTCCAGTTCTTTTTCCGTGAGATCCGTACAATATGCCGGTGAACCTGGTTGATGACGCCAGGATTCGGCCAAAGTACCAGAATCAACGGGATCAAACCCGATATCATCGACTAACTGCATCGCGACTCGCTTGTGTTCGGAATTGTCGCCAGCTACGGGAATGGCGAGCCTGCCAGGCGTTCCGGGCGCGGTACCAAGTCGGGCTAATGAGTCAGATCCCATTGCGTTCCAAGCTTTGACTACCTCGCGGCCGAGTAGTTCCTTTACCCAGATGCTTTCAACCTTGCCTTCTTCAATAGCATCGATTTTTTGATCGCGTGAAGGATAATAATTGGAGGTATCAATCAAGATGCACTCTCTTGACGTGACTTTTATCGGCTCTACCAATTTTAGCAGGACAATCAGTGGAACAGAGAGGATTGCGACATCCACATCAGAGAATACCTTCGTGACCTCAACCACTTGGACGCCTGAATCTTTAAGACCCTCCGGAATCAGATGGATTCCTCTCGCGTCTGAAATTCTTACGTCATGACCTGCTTGATTGAGCTTTTTAATCAAAGTTCCGCCGATATAACCAGTTCCTATGATACCAATTTTCATGATTTTTTGTCCTATTCCGTGGGAAATCAAAATTCAGAGTAATTACTTCAATGGCGAGAAATTTTTAATTTCTGCTCTGAGTCTTCGCAGTCAGAATTTATTAAACAGCCCGACTTGGAACTGAAGCAGTCAATCTGGAACTTCGTAATCGATGATTGCGATACTTGTTCGAAATCCAGAAATATAATCGGCCACTGCCAAGTGATCTGGATCCTTGGAAAATACGTCGAGTGCTGAACGATCTGTGAGGTGTGCAACCAACCCGAGCCTGCAGTTCCCCTCAATCCCCATGTCAATGTCAGCTTTTAAAGAAACGAGCCCAGGAATTTTTCCAACTAATGCGTGAAGCTGATTACGGGCTTGCATCAAGTCTTCAGTCGATGTTTCTTTAGTTATTCCGAATAGCACGATGTGTTGAATCATGACTTCCTCGATCCTGATAATGAAACGAATTATTGAGCGGTGAATCCACCATCGATGATAAAGTCAGCACCCGTCGTGAACCTTGATTCATCAGACGCCAGAAATAATACGGCGTATGCCAAATCGATCGGCTCTGCCGGAAAACCCATCGGCACTTTCGAAAGGGTACGTTCGGTAACTTCCTTGGAAAAACTATCCATGATAGGCGTATGAACAAGCCCGGGAAATACGGTATTGACACGAATGCCCTTTTTCGCGACATCGATAGCGATTTCTTTTGTGATGCCTTGAAGTGCAGCCTTCGTCGCCGAATAGGCAACGGAGCCTCCACTGATTCCGCCAACAAGTCCAGCTGCCGAAGAAATATTAATGATCGAGCCTTTGCCGTTCTTGATCATCTCGGGCATCACGGTTTTGATACCGAGAAGCGTTCCCACCAGATTTACGCTCACAATCCGCATGGTCTCTGTTGTGTCAATGTCCCACACATTCTCATGAGTCTTCCCAGGCATCCCCGCGTTGTTGACCAGAATGTCTACCTTGCCGAATTTTTCCATGGTTTTTGCAAACACGTGCGCCCACTCTTCCTCAGTCGCGATGTCGTGCTGGATTGCAATAACCGACTCGCCGCCTAGTTCATCATTGATCTCTTTTACGGTTTTCAGAAGCATTTCGCCGTTCATGTCAGTAGCAATGACTTTGGCTCCTTCTTGCGCGAACAATTTGGCTTCAGCCTTGCCTTGTCCACCTGCCGCGCCGGTGATGATTGCAACTTTATCTTTGAGTCGATTCATGATTCATCCTTTTTGATTTGAAAAAATTCATCGCCAGACTAGCCGAACCTGATGCCCGCCATTACCAATTTCATTGGCACTTGTAGCTTGAACCTGATTGTTCCGAGCCAGTTCCGACATAACGCAACTTTTTCGGGAATAGGCACAGTGGTAATGTCAGACGGGCGTCACCCGATTGCACCTTGATATCTTGTGGTGCCTGGTCATGCTCCACCCAAGTCTGGAGTGCAGCGAACATTTCGTCGCGTCCGGACGCCGGTTGCGGAATTGGAATGAAAGGCGCTCCTTCGGAACGTCCACTATGAGTGAAACCGGGGACAAGATAAAATCGATAGAAACGCTGAGCATTCTTGATTCCGCCCATGTTTTCTACAACTTTTTGGTAGTAATGTATCGAGCCCTGAACCGGGATGTATTCATCGTCCAAGCCGTGATACATCAGCAGTTTTCCTTTTGCAGCAGCAAAAGCAGAAAGGTTTGAGCTATCGGTATTAATTGCACTGAATTGGCTCTGCAATGCCAATCCCTGTGACCGCGCATTGACCAGACCGGCATAATCAAGCTCTGTGATCCAGCGATTCTCCCCATTGCCGGTCGCATTACGAAAACCAGTACTGCCGAGCAAGGGATTTTTCAATTCCAATGCCACCTGGTCCGCAGCGAGAAGTAAGCCTGGAGCACCTCCTGCAGATGTATTCTTCAGCTCCACACTGCGGGTCCAGCCAAACCATAGCCGCTTTGTGTCAGAAAGACCGATGCTCTCGCCATTGTCAACGGCAGGAGAAGGCGCGCTGCCGTCTCGCGTCTGGCCATACCAGAGCTTGTTAACCACCTTTGCTTCTTCGCGAGTGATGCAAGAAGTTGACTGTGGCGCAGCAGCTGCTCCTGCTGATGTGCTGTGTGGACACAAAACTGCGGAATCCTCCACGGGATCGTATCGGCAAGCCAGCGGGTCAAGCACGAATCCTAGCGTCGATCCTCCGCATGCCTGGATGGCAGCTTTTGTGACAACGGCAAGCTTTTCAGGAGCAATCACGCGTCCCAATTCCTGCTTCATAGCAATCTGGCCGTACAGATTTCCGGTGTGGAACGTGCTCCAGTTAATCGCCGGAGCGCCAGCAAGGATGCCGTCGAAGTCATCCGGAAAGCGCTGCGCTACCTTCAGGGCTTGTCGTCCCCCTGTCGAAAATCCATCCCAGTAAGCGAACCGATGCGGGCGACCGTAGTAGGCCCGTGTCACTGCCTTCGTCTTCTCCGCAAGTTCGTGGAGACTCCGCTCTGAAAAATCGCGCCATCCGACGGTATTGATGCTACCGTCAGGATTCATCGCGAACGATGCATCGACGGGTGAGCCAGCATGCCCGTTATCCGACGTCGCCACGACAAACCCTTTAGTGACAGCGGCTGAATGGATGTCGTCGCTGGCGACAATAGTGGGGCTAGCCTGTGGCGTGCCAGACCAGCCGCTATTACCGAAGACGCGAATGCGCTGGTTCCACGTTTGTGGCGAAGGTAATAAGATTTCAATCCCAATGCCTGCAGATGTCGACGGGGCACCAGCCGGGCCGGGGTTCCCAGGACCGACAATCAGCTTAACCATACACAAATCCGTCCCGGCGATAGGTGGCTGCGCGGTACCGCCCCCCTCGACTGCCGAAGCTGATGAGGCCGCGCTTGGATCGTCTGTCAACACAAGACGGTCGCCCCGCTTGAACGGCTTCGCGATCACCAGCCGGGTATCGGCATGGTCTGCCAAAGCGGTCTTCAGCTCAGCCCCACAGTTCCCAAGCGATCCTGACTTCGCTTGAGTCGTCTGCGCTAACACTGCAGTCGGCGCCATGGCGGCAGTGATCGACACCATGATGATTGCCACCTTAATGCGAACGGTGCTGTATTGATGCTCCGGTGGTTTCCAGGGCTTCGTTGTACACGCCATGCGTAATCTCCTGAGGTTATTCACGAATTGATATTTGTCCGGTCGTGGAGACGCGGGTCGAGCCCGTATTGCGCCGGCGCGCCAAGGTGTTCGCGTAAGGTCGAACCACCATAATCAGAATGAAAAATTCCGCGGGCCTGCAGGATTGGAATCACCCCGTCAACGAAAGCGTCGATGCCATCATCGATGTCCGGGGATATCCAGAAGCCGTCCACAGCGCCCGCTTCGAGCCACTCCTGCATGTGATCCGCAGCTTCAATAGCCGGACCAGCGATCACCGGGTGATAGTCAATAACGCCATGAGCAAGAACGTCCCTGAGGCTCCATCCTTCGCGCGCTACTTTCAGCGCGTTCGAGGACCGCGGATCTCTGGTTGATGGCCGAGCATTGGCGAGCTGCTCGCGTGACAAAGGAGTATCGAGCTGCGAGAGGTCAAGTCTGATGCCAAGCATCTGTTGGAGGTACGCCAGCCGCTGTGGCAAAGACGTGCCCATCATGGTGATCCGTCGATCCAGTGCAGTCCGCTTGGTATCGGTGATCGACGTCATCAAGCCAGCAAAGAACTTCACCTCATTCGGATCGCGACCTGCGCGTTCTGCCGCGTTTCTCAACGCCATACGCTGGGCACGTGCATCATCGATCGTAAACACGGCGCCAATAAGCGCGTTGGCATAGCGGCCGGCAAGATCGTGACCGTTCGGGCTGCCGCCCGCATGGAAAATGACTGGCTGTCCCTGTTCGGATGGCGGGATATATAACGGGCCGCGCGAAGCGACATATTTGCCGCCTGCGGCAACCGGTTCGATATCGTCCGCCCTGGCGAACTGCCCGCTCGCCTGATCGTGAACCCATGCGTCCTTGCCCCAGCTTCCCCAAAGCGCTTGAACCAGCTGAATGGCTTCGTGCGCCCTGCCATAACGATCTGCGCTCGATGGGAGACGCTTGCCATAATTTACCGCGACATCTTCGCTACTCGATGTCACAGCGTTCCAGCCGGCGCGCCCATGGCTCATGACGTCAAGCGCCTTGAACTGACGCGCCAGATTGTAAGGTTCATTGAACGTTGTCGAACCAGTGGCGACAAGACCGATATGGCTTGTCTCGCGAGCGAGCACTGCCAGCATCAGCATGACGTCCAGGCTGTAATACGGGGGTTCGTGCTCGATGTCTCCAATGTGACTGGGGCCATCCGGCAGAAACAGGAAATGGAGCTTGCCGCGTTCCGCAGCCTGGGCATGCCTGATCTTTGCCTCAACGCTGGTATAGCTCTTTGGATCAACACCCGGCACACGCCATGCACCGGGTTGAGACCCGTAGCCGTTTCCGAGTTGCATACCGATCAGCAGCTGAGTCGGCACGGGAAGGTTGCTCGTCATGCTCATTACCGCACCTTGCTGAACGTGGCGCGCAATTCGTCGACGAACGCGGCAGGTTGTTCCCAGGCGGCGAAATGGCCGCCTTTCGGCAGCTCGTTGAAATGAACGAGCTTCGCAAAGCGTGGTTCCGCCCACCGCTTTGAGATGCGTGCTTTCTCCCCCGGGAACATGCTGACGCCTGTGGGCAATGGCATCGGCTCCTCGATCGTCACCTGACGAGGTTTCTCCTTCGCCGTCTCCCAATACAAACGGGCTGAGCTCGGCCCGGCGTTCGGCAGCCAGTAGAGCATGATGTTGTCAATCATGTCGTCGAGTTTGAACACCCGTTCCGGTTCGCCGCCGCTGTCGGAGACGTCCGCCAGCATTTGGTAAATCCACGCCGCTTGCCCGGCTGGAGAATCGGCGACACTGTAGGCAATCGATTGCGGATGTTTGCTTTGTATCGCGAAGTATCCTGAAAGATTGTCCAGATACTCTTGCATATCAGCGAGAATCTTTTGCTCTTCTGGCGTTGCGCTCGAGCGTTCAGTGTCGGTGGGCGTGAAATCAACCAGGTTCAGGTGGATGCCGATCAACCCTTCCGGTTGCATGTAACCGAGCCTGGTTGTAATTTGCGCGCCCCGATCACCGCCTTGCGCAACCCACCGCTTGTACCCCAGTCGCTCCATGAGGACGATCCAGGCTTTGGCGATGCGCTCGTTATTCCACCCAGTCGTTGTAGGCTTGCCCGAAAAACCATGACCTGGCAGTGACGGTATGATCAGGTCAAACGCATCCGCCGCCTTGCCACCGTGCGCAACAGGATTAGTCAATGGGCCAATGACGTGCCGGAACTCCAGCACTGAGCCCGGCCAGCCATGAGTTAGAAGCAATGGCAGGGCATTCCGCTCTTTTGAGCGGATATGTAGAAAATGAATGTCGATGCCATCGATCTCGATGACATATTGCCCTGAACTGTTAAGAAGCTTTTCGCAAGAACGCCAGTCATAACCGTTCTGCCAACGTTCGACCAAGCTGCGAATATTGGCAAGTGGTGGTCCTTGCGTGGTGTCTTCAACGGTTTCTTTGTCCGGCCACCGGGTCTTTGCCAGGCGCGCTTGAAGATCGATCAGTCGCGCACGTGGAACCGCAATCTTGAACGGTCGAATGCCGTTCGCAATTGCGGTAGCCGGTTGAAGTGGCGCCGCACTGCGCAAGACCTCAGCAGCACTCGCTGTTGCAGAAAACATGGAAACGCCAGCGATAGCGCTACCCGAGAAAATGAATTGCCGACGATGCATGAGAGGCCTTTCGGTAAGCAGGTTCTGGCCAACCCACTCGTTTATTGGATGAATGTCTGCGCCTGGCGCGACGCGTATTGCACGCTTACATGTTGATGGCGCGGACCAACCGAACACCCCATTCTTCGTCAGGATTCGTTGTGCTGTCCCCAAGGCGCTCCTGCATTACGGCAACGCCGAGATCTCGACGTTTGGGCAGCCTGTCTCGCTGTGCAGCATCCAGAGCCGCGCCGATCTCAGAGTAGGAAAGATCCGTGCAATACACGGGCGCGCCTGGCTGTTGGCGCCACGAGTCCGCGAGCGAGCCAGCATCGAAAGCATCAAGGCCGGTATCATTGACCAGCGACATGGCTACCTTGCGATCGTGATCTCGATCCGCGGCCACCGGAATAGCGATCCGATCGGATGCCCCGGCCGGTTTTGACTTCCTGGCCAGAGACGCTGAGCCAATTGCATTCCATGCTTTGACGATTGGGCGACCAAGCTGCTCGGCTACCCACATGCTCTCGGCTTGTCCCTGCTCGATGGCGTCGATCTTTTCATCGCGGAAAGGATAATAGTTGGAGGTGTCGATGACGACAGTCTCAGCGGGAAGGCCGGCTACCAGCGATGCAATATCCCGGATGCGATTGAGTGGAATGGACAGAATGACGACCTCCACATCCGTCAGGGCGTTCTCGGTAGTCACAGCGAGCGCACCTGAAGATAGAAGTTCTTTATCAATCGTTTCAGGGCCACGCGAATTTGCGACCTTCACCTCATGCCCGGCCTGGCTCAAGCGCACAACAAGCGTCTTACCAATGTTTCCTGTTCCCAAAATACCGATTTTCATATTCCCTCCCATTGACGATTACTGTAGTGTCATAATATGGACTAACTTCTGTAACAACAAGAACCCACCAAAAAGTGGGATACACACCAAAAGGTAAGTGCATGTCGATTCGTGATTGGAAATGTGAGGACTCAAAGCAGCAGCTGGTCTGGGCGGCTGCAACAGGCGAAGCGCTACGTGTGCTTGAGGGCAAATGGAAGATCGTCATCATCTTCCAGCTCTTTGCAGCAAAACAGCCGCTTCGCTTTTCGGAACTCGAGCGCCGCGTGGAGGGCGTCAATCAAAAGATGCTCATCCAGCAACTGAAAGAGTTGGAAAAGGACGAGATTGTCATACGGAAGATTTATCCGCAGGTGCCACCTAAGGTCGAATATGCACTTAGCGAAATGGGCCTGGCGCTCGGCCCATCAATTGAATGCCTGATCGATTGGACATTTATGCGCAGAGAAACTATTAATGGCGGTTTGGAAGCTTAGTCGCTTGCAGTTTCGCATTATTTACATGCTCTGCACTTAGCCGCAGCGCACTGCTCAATCGCTTGCAAACCCTGGCAAGGTAAGTCTCGCGTTGTAGTCCTATGCGGTTTATCTAGTCCATGAACCAGTATTCATGGCCCTTCGATTTGAAAGCAATAAACGAATAGATCGTCATCCGTTAGCTGGTTAGGCTGTGAATCTCCTCCATACTTTCAAAGGATTCACGATGCTGCAGTTATCAGGGAAAGTAGCAATCGTCACTGGCGCAAGTTCAGGCATTGGATACGAAACGGCCAAGCTATTCGCAAACGAAGGTGCGAAGCTGGTCGTCACCGCTCGCCGCCACAGCGAACTTGTCAAACTGGTCGCGGACATCGAGCGGATTGGCGGTGAGGCAGTTGCCATTGCCGGGGACATCAGGGACGAGAACCTTGCGCGCTCATTGGTTGAAATGGCAGAAAGCCGCTTTGGCGGACTCGACATTGCTTTCAACAACGCTGGTACGACAGGGGATCCCGCCCCAGTGGCCGATATACCGGCTGACGCCTGGCAAGCTACACTCGATACAAATTTGACGGGCTCTTTTCTTGGTGCGAAGTACCAACTGCCCGCAATGATAAAACGAGGCGGTGGTTCGATCATTTTCACGTCGACATTTGTCGGAAGCACTGTGGGTTTTCCAGGAATGGGGGCATACGCTGCCAGTAAAGCAGGACTGATCGGTCTGATGCAGGTCATCGCCGTCGAATATGGCATGCACGGTATTCGCGCCAATGCTTTACTCCCAGGGGGGACCGATACGCCGATGGGCCGAGCGACCGCCAATACGCCTGAGGCGCTGGCTTTTGTAAAAGGCTTGCACGCCCTCAAACGCATTGCACGGCCGGAGGAAATCGCCCGCTCGGTACTCTATCTCGCTTCGGATGCCTCCAGCTTCAGCACTGGCTCGACGCTTTTGGTGGATGGTGGCGTGTCAATCAACCGCACGTAATAGAAGAAATGCCAGTGACACCAGCATCGCTGATGCGAATGCCGCCGTCGTGTCAGATCGTATCGACTACCTTCCCACTGGTGTAGTACACGTAGGTCAACGGTCCATCAGGAATAAGCTGGCTAATTTCATTGATTGGTTCTGCTTTTAACGAACTGCGACCGTCACATTATTTCAGCACCCGTGCCGCATCCACGATCCGCACGTCATGCATCTGGTGCAGATACGATTCCAGATACCCCTTGTGCGACGCGCCGACGATGACCAGCATGCGCTGACCAGGCCGCATCCCCAGCACGTCCCGGATATTGGCTGCCATGCGCAGGTTGCGCGTTTCCCAGTAACCCACGTACTGACGGCCGAAGCGCTGCACTGACGGCTCATTGAGAGCCGCGCCGAAGTCGCTGCGGTAGACCAAAGCCCCCTGACCAGGTGCATTGTCGGCGCGGTACATGGCCAGCACGCCTTCGGCACTGGCAAGCAAGCCCTCCTGCGCCTTGTCCACCGCCGTGCGCTGCTTCGTGGCTGGGTTGTCCCACGCCGTCATCAGCGCATCGCCAAACGCCTTCTGATCTTCAGACGCGCTGTCGGCGGTATGGTCGTCCATCGCATACAGGCGCTCGTGCCCGAGCCGGGCGGCCAGGCGCGCACCGATCATCAGGCTTTCGTCGCGTCTGGTTTCCAGCTTCACGAGCACGCCGACCAGTGCAGCGTCCAGGCCGTCGCCGGCACGGCGCTCGGCCTCGGGCAGGCGCAGCCACTGGACCAGCGCCGATGCATCCTCGCCGCCAGCAAAGAACAGCGCCGCCAGGCGCCGGCGCTGTGCGGGTGTAGGCGCAGCGGGCCAGGCTGCCAGCAAGGCCTCGGCGGCCTCGGTCGCCGCTGCGACATCGAGCCCTGTGGCCAGCCGTGCCGGTGCAGTATCCCGGCAATAGGAATCGATCGAATCCTTGTAGCGGGCCGGGTAGCTTCGCATGAAGTCGCACTGCGGCCCGGATACCGCCTCGATCGCAATCGCCTGCGGCTTCCACGCGGCCAGGCGCTCGTTCAGAAGCGTCAGGCTGGCGGCCTGGAAGGTTTTCGGCAGTTGCGACAGATGGGGCGAGCCCAGCACCAGCACCTCGTTGGCAGGACCGGAGGCCGGTCCCTTGAATGCGCTTGCATTGAAGTCAGGCTGCCAGGCCTGGGCGGCGGCGCTGCCGCACAAGGTCATCGACAACAGCAAGGCGGTGATGCGCATCGGGGGTCCTCATCGGTTCATGAAGCCACGATGTTTGCACCGCCTGCACGAAAAGTCACGCGCAAACGGATATGCATGGGGAGGCTTACGCGAGATGGCGCAGCGGGTGCGCATGTGTCGGCCACACCTGCGCGAAGAAGTGCGCGACCATCGCATCGGTCACGAGGTCGAGCGATGGCGGATTCCATTGCGGCGCATTGTCCTTGTCGATGACGAGCGCGCGCACGCCTTCGAGCACCTCACCATGCTCAAAATTGCGGCGCACGAGCGAGCGCTCCAGACGCAGGCAGTCGGCGACATCGAGCGATGCGCCGCGCAGCAGGAGTTCGCGCGTCACGCACATCATCAATGGCGAACGCTGACGCATCGCGCGCAACGCCTTTTGCGCGAACGGCGTGTCGTCACCCTCGAGCGACGCCATGATTGCCGCCACCGAGTCCGCGCCGAAGTGCGCATCGATACGCGCCCGGTTGGCCTGCAATTCGCTCTCGCCGGCATGCTGGCTGGCGAACGCCCGGATCGCCGCAGGCAGGTCCGCGCCCGGCGTCGCTTCGATCAGCGCGTGCAACGCTGCCAGGTCAGCGCCCGGCACGAACACGTCGGCCAGGCCCACGTACAGCGCGTCGGCCGCGCCGATCGTCAGGCCGGTCAAGCCCAAAAACATCCCCAGCTGCCCCGGCGCGTGCGACAAAAAATGGCTGCTGCCGACATCGGGGAACAGGCCGATATTCACCTCGGGCATCGCCATCTTGGTGCGCTCGGTCACGATGCGCAGGCCGCAATCGGGCCCGCCTTGGGCGATGCCCATGCCGCCGCCCATGACCACGCCATCCATCAGCGCGATGTACGGTTTCGGATAAAAATGGATCAGGTGGTTAAGCGCATATTCTTCGGTGAAGAAATCTTCGAGCAGTGCGCTGCCGCCTTGCGGCGAGGCGTTGCCGACCTCGTGGAAGAAGCGGATATCGCCGCCCGCGCAAAGCGCTTTTTCGCTGCTACTGGTGATCACGACCGCATCGACCGCAGCGTCAAGCTGCCAGTCGAGCAGGATCGCGGTCAGCGCACGCACCATGTCCAGCGACAGCGAATTGAGCGCCTTGGGACGGTCGAGGGTGATGATGCCGGTGCGGTTGGCGATGCGGGTCAGGACGTGTTCGGACATGGCGTGATCCATCGAAAGGAAACACGTATTTTACCGGCAGCGGGATGCAAAAAGGGCGTCCCGAAAAGACGCCCCTGGCGGTGGTGACCTGCGCTCGATCAGGCGGCAGCGACGTCTGCTTCGTCGACGTCCAGGCGTTTGATCGCTGTGCGGTTATGGTCTTTGAGCATCTGCTTGTGCTTCAGAATTTGTCGATCCAGTTTATCCATCAACATGTCGATCGCGGCATACAGGTCTTGCGCGACGCTCGCCACGTGCAGGGTCTTGCCCGACACCTGGACATTGATTTCAGCTTTTTGCCTTTTTTCTTTTTCAGTGAGGTTATCGACGGCCAGGAAGACGTGGGTATCTATGACTTGATCGAAATGGCGAATAATGCGTTCCAGCTTATTCTGAACGTATTCACGGATGGCAGGGGTTACTTCGAGATGGTGACCACTGATGGTGAGGTTCATACACACTCCTTTGAAGATGTCACGTCGCTTGCACCATACAGGAGCTGAAGGCACAGACTGTATGAGCGGCGTTGTTACAAGGCTTTGCGGAGACTGACGGGGGGGATCTTGAGCGCTTCACGGTATTTTGCGACCGTCCTGCGCGCAATGACCATGCCTTGTTCCCCGAGCATTTCCGCGATCTTGCTGTCGGATAATGGATTCTTAGGGTCTTCTGCTCCTGTCAATTGTGCGATGAGCGCACGGATTGCCGTTGAGGATGCTTCGCCTCCCGCTTCGGTGGCAACGTGGCTACCGAAGAAATACTTCAACTCGAACATGCCGTGCGGGGTCAGCATGTATTTCTGGGTTGTGACACGAGAGATCGTGCTCTCGTGCAGACCTAGTGTATCAGCTATCTCGCGCAAAACAAGGGGCCGCATGGCAACCGCGCCATGGCTGAAAAAGTTGCGCTGGCGCTCGACAATCGCCTCGGCCACACGCAGGATCGTGTCGAAACGCTGGCGCATGTTCTTGATGAGCCACTTCGCCTCTTGCATCTGCGCGCCCATCTGGCTCTCGCTGCGGCCCTGCTTAAGCATGGTAACGTACAGGCTGTTCACGCGCAGGCGCGGCATCACGTCCTGGTTCAGAGTGACCGCCCAGCCGTTCTTGGCGCGCCGCACGATCACGTCCGGCACCACGTAATCCGACACGTTCGACGCAAACGCGGCGCCCGGGTGCGGGTTGCACTGGCGGACCACGGCCTGCACTTCGCGCAGGTCTTCGTCGTCGCAATCGAGCGCTTTTTTCAGCTTGCTGTATTCGCGCTGCGCGAACCAGGTCAGATAGCCTTCGACGATCTTCAGGGCCATGCGGCGCGTGACCATCGGTACGCCCGGCATGCGCCGGATCTGCAGCGCCAGGCATTCGGCGGCACTGCGCGCACCCACGCCCACCGGGTCCATGCTCTGCACCATCGCCAGCGCGCAGCGCAGTTCGTCGAGGTCGACTTCGAGCTCTTCGGGCAACCGCGCGTGGATGTCGTCGAGCGGTTCTTCCAGGTAGCCGTTGTCGTCGAGCGCGTCGATCACCAGTTCGGCGAGTGCGCGGTCGCGGGTGGACAGCAGCGTTTCGCGCACCTGTTCCATCAGGTGTTCGCGCAGCGTGATGGCGCATGCCTCCAATTGCGGGCGGCCGTCTTCGTCGTCGCTGCTGGCGCTGCTGCCAGAGGACGCACCGCTGCCTTCGCTCCACTCGTTGTCGGGCCGGTCGCCATCGACCGCGCCACCTTCAGCGCCCTCGCCCTCGGCCGGCGCGCTGCCCTCACCTTCGGCCTGCTGGCCCGGCGCCGGCGGCGCCTCGCCGGATGCCGGCGCATTGTTGATCGCCCCATCGGCCAGCAAGCGCACCGAATGATCGAGCGGATCGTCGAGCCTTTCGAGCAGCGGGTTATCGCCCAGTATCTGCTCGATCTCCTGATGCAGTTCGAGCGTCGACAGCTGCAGCAACCGGATCGATTGCTGCAGCTGTGGCGTGAGCGCCAGGTGCTGCGAAGTGCGGAGCTGAAGGGACTGTTTCATCAATTGAGTATGGCTTACATGCGGAAATGTTCACCAAGGTACACGCGGCGCACCGACTCGTCGGCGATGATATCGTCGGGACGGCCGGATGCGAGCACCGCCCCCTGGTTGATGATGTAGGCGCGGTCGCAGATGCCGAGCGTCTCGCGGACATTGTGGTCGGTGATCAGGACGCCGATCTTGCGCTCCTTGAGGAAGCGTACGATGCGCTGGATCTCGATCACGGCGATCGGATCGACGCCGGCAAACGGTTCGTCGAGCAGCACGAAGCGCGGGTTGGTCGCCAGTGCGCGCGCGATCTCCACGCGGCGCCGCTCACCGCCCGACAGCGACAGCGCCGGGTTCTCGCGCAGCTTCTCGATCTGCAGGTCGGCCAGCAAGGTATCGAGGCGGTCGCTGATCTCGGTTTTGGTGAGCGACTTGCCGTTGACCTTCTGCAGTTCGAGCACGGCGCGGATGTTCTCTTCCACGGTCAGCTTGCGAAACACGGAGGCTTCCTGCGGCAGGTACGACAGGCCGAGCACCGCGCGGCGGTGGATCGGCAGGCTGGTGATGTCGGTGCCGTTGATGCTGATCGAGCCGGCGTCCGACGGCACCAGGCCGACGATCATGTAGAACGAGGTGGTCTTGCCGGCGCCGTTCGGGCCCAGCAAACCCACCACTTCGCCGCATTCGACATCGAGCGACACGTCGCGCACGACCAGGCGCTTGCCATAGCTTTTCTGCAGGCCCTTGACGACCAGCGTGCTGCGATCGTTCAGTTCCGTCATTGCGTGCCTCCGGCCGGCGCACGCTTGGGCGCCAGGATCAGCGTGCCGCGCCCGCCGCCAACCTTGCTCTCGCCACTGACGTCATTGCGCACGGCGACGACTTCCTTGCGGTTGTCGTACGAGATGAACGGGCCGGTCATCTGGTTGGTCATCCGGTCGTTTTCGAGTTCCTTGACGACGGCGTTCGAGTACAGGCGCACCAGCTCCGAACGCTCATCGTATTCGATGCGTTCGGCCTGGCCTTCGACCCACAGGTTCGGGCCGCCGTCGCGCTTCTGGCGGAACGTGGCGGGCTTGCCGTTGGCGGCGGTGAGCGTCACGCTCATGTAGCCTTCGGGCGTCTCCCGAAGAACGGCGCGCTCGGCCTTGATCAGCAGCGTGCCGCGGGTCACGATCACGTTGCCGGTAAACGTGCGAATGCCGGCGACCCCGTCGGCATCGGAATTATCAAACTCGAGAGCCGCCTGCTTGAGCGAGTCGGCCTTTTCGGCCATGGCGGTCAAGGAAAGGAGTGAAAAGAAAGCGGCAGCAAATAGTTTTTTCATTGTGGTGCTGTTCCTGGGTTAGCACGCGCGCATGGCTTGCAGCCTTCAGCGCTGGCGTGGCGGATAGACGATACGGCCGCGGCCGGACAATTTCATCTGCATGGTCGCATTGTTGGCGACCATGCCGGTGGCCTTGAGAGTGGACGCGCCGAGCTCCATGTCGATCGGCTGGTCGGTCTTGACGATTTCTTCGTCGGGCAATACGGTCATGGCCTGCGTGCGCACGCGCAGCGCTTCGCTGGTGGGCGTCTTCGGGCGCTGCAGATCGACGTCGCCGAACAGTTCGACGCGGTGTTCTTCGTGGAAGATGCGCGCGCTCTTGGCCACCACCGTCATCGGCGGACGGCCCGGTTCGACACCGCGCATCAGCGGCTGCTCAACGTTCGACACATCGCCCAGCGGGATATGGGCCAGGCGCTTGCCCGACACCACGTAGCTTGGCTGGCCGTTGGGCGTCATCCGCACGAACGAGAAATTCTCGACGATGTAATCCGGCTCGTCGGGCGGGCCGCCCAGCTGCGCGTCGATGTCGGTCGCCTGCATCAGCTGCAGCAGCCAGAAGCTGCCAAAGGCGAAGAACACGCCGATCACGATCATCGCCAGCAGATTCCAGCGATGCGAGGTGCGCTTGTTGGAGACGAGAGTAGCCATGACGCTCAGGCGAAATACGGCGCGAGCGCCTGGTCATAGGTGCCCTGCGCGCGCATGACCAGGTCGCAGATCTCGCGCACCGCGCCACGTCCGCCACCGTTCTTGGTCACGTAATGCGCGCGGTGCTGCACGTCCGGATGGCCGGACGGTACCGCAACGGCAAAGCCCACGCGCGCGAACAGCGGCAGGTCGATCACGTCGTCGCCGATGTAGCCGCATTGGTCGGCGGTAAAGCCGGTGGCGTCGAGCAGATTGGCAAAGCCGATGCGCTTGTCGTGATTGCCCTGGTAGACGTGCGAGATGCCCAGGTCGGCGGCGCGCCGGACCACGATCGGCGACAGGCGCGCGCTGATGATCGCGGTCTGTACGCCGGATTTACCCAGCATCTGGATGCCCAGACCATCGAGCACATTGAAGGTCTTGGTCACTTCGCCATCGGGGCCGTAGGTCAGGCTGCCGTCGGTGAGCACACCGTCGACGTCGAAGATCATGACCTTGATGCGCGCGGCGCGTTCGATGTGGGCCAATACAGGAGTAGTCATCAAATCACCTTTGCGCGGGTCAGGTCGTGGATGTGCAGCGCGCCGACCAGCTGGCCCGCCTCATCGATCACGAGCATCTGGTTGATGCGGAATTCTTCCATCACGGCGACCGCGTCGACAGCCAGCTGCTCGGGGCGTACGCTGCGCGGATTGGCGTGCATGACGTCGCGAATCAGCACGTTCGAAAAATCGTGCATGCGCTCGATCACGCGGCGCAAGTCGCCGTCGGTGAACACGCCCAGCGGACGGCCATCGGCATCGACCACGGCGGTCATGCCCATGCCCTTCTGGCTGATCTCGAGCAGCGCCTTGACCAGCGGGACATCCAGGCCCACGGACGGGATGGCGTCACCGGTGCGCATCACGTCGCGCACGTGCGTGAGCAGGCGCCGGCCCAGCGCGCCGCCCGGATGCGACAGTGCGAAATCCTGCTCGCGGAAACCCCGCACGTCGAGCAGCGCCACGGCCAGCGCGTCGCCCATGGCCAGCGTGACGGTGGTGCTGGTGGTCGGCGCCAGGTTGAGCGTGCAGGCTTCTTTCGCCACCGCGATGTTCAGGTGAACGTCGGCCAGCTTGGCCAGGCGCGAGGCCGGCTTGCCGGTCATGGCGATCACGCGCGCGCCCAGGCGCTTCACGGCCGGCAGGATGTCGAGCAGTTCGGACGATTCGCCCGAATTGGAAATGGCGATCAGGATGTCATTCGCCGTGACCATGCCCAGATCGCCGTGCGCGGCTTCGCCCGGGTGCATGAAGAACGCCGGCGTACCGGTGGACGACAGCGTGGCGGCGATCTTGCGGCCGATGTGCCCCGACTTGCCCATGCCCGAGACGACCACGCGCCCGGTGCCGGCGTAGATCAGCTGCGCGGCGTCGACGAAGCTGCTGTCGTCGCCCAGGCGCGCGTGCAGTGCCACGATGGCTTCGGCCTCGATGGCAAGCGTCTGGCGACCCAGCGCAAGCACGCGCTGCGCCAGGGTCTCGTCAAAACTTTTCAGCATTATTTGGTCATCAGTTACACTCATTACAGAAGTATAAACGAATTGCGAAAGCAAAAAACTTGCCAGTCGTAACATTCGATGACAAGCACGCCACACGGCGCATCGCCACCACAACCATCGCCCGCTTCACCCCATGCATTCTGGTCTTGAACTTACCCTGTTGCTGCTTGGCTGCGCCGTCCTTGGCGTGGTGGCCTTTCGCACCCTGCAGTTGCCGCCGATGCTCGGCTACCTGGCCGTCGGCGTCCTGATCGGCCCCCACGCCCTGGCCCTGGCCGAAGACAGCCCCACTACCCATGCGCTGGGCGAATTCGGCATCGTCTTTTTGATGTTCTCGATCGGGCTCGAATTCTCGCTCGGCCAGCTGCGCTCGATGCGGCGCATCGTGTTCGGACTGGGGCTCGGCCAAGTTGTGACGACGGTCGCTGCGGCCATGGGCATCGGCCTGCTGGCGGCCTACCTGATGCCCCACCTGACGCTGGCCTGGCAGGCCGCGTTCGCACTGGGCGGTGCGCTGGCCATGTCGTCCACGGCGATCGTCGTCAAGCTGCTCACCGAGCGCCTGGAGCTCGAGAGCGAACACGGACGGCGCATCATCGGCATCCTGCTGTTCCAGGACCTGGCGGTGGTGCCGCTGTTGATCATGATCCCGGCGCTGGCGCGCGATCCGGAAGACATGGCCATCACGCTCGGCCTGGCCGCGCTCAAGGCAGGCCTGGTGCTGGCGCTGCTGCTGTTCTTCGGCCAGAAGCTGATGGGTCGCTGGTTCACGATCGTGGCCAAGCGCCGCTCGCAAGAGCTGTTCATGCTCAACCTGCTGCTCGTCACACTGGGGTCGGCCTGGATCACCGAGCAGGCCGGCCTGTCGCTGGCCCTGGGCGCGTTCGTCGCCGGCATGCTCATTTCCGAGACGCCCTACAAGCACCAGGTGGAAGAAGACATCAAGCCGTTTCGCGACGTGCTGCTTGGCCTGTTCTTCATCACGATCGGCATGCTGCTCGACCTGCGCCTGGTGAGCCAGTACTGGTGGCAGGTCACGCTGCTGCTGGCGCTCGTGGTGCTGCTCAAGGCCGGCCTGATCGTGCTGATGGCGCGCGCATTCGGCGCGCCGCTGGGCACCGCGCTGCGCACGGGTCTCGCGCTGGCGCAGGCCGGTGAGTTCAGCTTCGTGCTGCTCAGCCATGCGTCGGGCTCGAAGCTGATCGACCCGTTCGTGATGCAGCTGGTGCTGGCGTCGATGGTGCTGTCGATGCTGCTGGCGCCCTTCATCATCGGCTACATGGACCGGATCGTGATGAAGGTCGCGGCCAACGAGTGGATGATGCAGTCGCTGCAACTGACGCAGCTGGCCACGCGCACCATGACCACGCAGAAGCACGTGATCATCGCCGGCTTCGGGCGCAGTGGCCAGAGCCTGGCAACGCTGCTGAAAGAAGAAGCCTTGCCATGGTATGCACTCGACCTGGATCCGGAGCGGGTGCAGAAAGCGCAGGCGGCCGGCGCGTCAGTGTCGTACGGCGACGCGGCGCGCCGCGAAAGCCTGATCGCAGCTGGCGTACACCGCGCCAGCGCGCTGGTGATCACGTTCGCCGACACGCGCCAGGCGCTCAAGGTGCTGCATCTGGTGCACGAACTGGCGCCCGCCCTGCCCGTGATCGTGCGCAGCCACGACGATGGCGACATGGACGTGCTCAAGGCGGCCGGCGCGACCGAGGTGGTGCCCGAAGCGCTCGAGAGCAGCCTGATGCTCGCCTCGCACGCGCTGGTCACGCTCGGCGTGCCGCTGCGCCGCGTGGTGCACCGCGTACAGGCCGCGCGCAAGGGCCGCTACGCCACGCTGCGCGGCTACTTCCACGGCGCGGATGACAGCGGTGCGGACCTCGAACATGGCCAGGTGAAGCTGCATTCGGTGCGCCTGCACGCGCAGGCCGGCGCAATCGGCCTGTCGCTGGGCGCGTTGCAGTTGCAGGATGTGGCGGTGGAGGTAACGGCCTTGCGGCGCGGCGGCCAGAATATCGCGCCTGGCCCGGCCGTGCTGCTGGCGGCGGGCGACGTCGTGGTGCTGCGCGGCGACAGCGAGGCGGTCAGCCGCGCCGAGGAGCGACTGCTGTAGGCATCACGTGAACGTGACGACCTGATTGCGACCCGCGGCCTTGGCCTGGTACAGCGCTGCGTCGGCCGACGCGATCAGCTCCTGTGCGACGCCTTCAATAGCGTGATCGCGCTCGAAATCGGTCAGCGCCGCCACGCCGATCGACACCGTCACGTCCACCTGTTCCCCTGTGCTCAGGTCCACCGGCAAGCCGGCTACGCTCGTGCGGATGCGGTTCGCGACGATGCTGGCGTTTTCCAGGTCGGCGTCGATCAGCAGAACGACGAATTCTTCGCCGCCGAAGCGGCACAATGTATCGGACATCCGCAGTTCGGCCTTGATGCGGGTGCACACCTCGCGCAGCACATCGTCCCCGCCCTGGTGGCCGACCGTATCGTTGACGCGCTTGAAGTGGTCGATGTCGATGTACATGCAGGACAGGCGGTAGCCCTGGCGCCGCGCGCGCGCGATTTCTTCGGCCAGGCGCCGGTCCATGTAGCGCCGGTTGTAGGCGCCGGTGAGCGAATCGGTCAGGCCGATGTACTTGAGCATTTCGTTGCTGATCACGTTCTCGAGGCAGATCGCGATGATCGAGCCCATGTGCTCGACGAAATCGGTGCCCAAGGCCGGCGTAAAGCGGCTTGCGTCGGCGCTGCCCAGGTTCAGGCTGCCGATCAGGCGCTTGTTGCGCAGCAGTGGCACCAGCGCCACGCTGCGCAGATCGGCCGACGGCTGCGGGAACATGGCGCGGTGCCGGCCCGGTGCATAGGGTCCCAGGATGGGCCGCGGCTGGCGCTCCGGCGCCATGTCAAAGCCAAGTTCAATCGCATGCTCGCAGAACATCAGGTTGGGCAGCGTTTCGAAATCGACGCCGAGGCGGTGCATGACCGTGTAGATATCGGCGTTCTGGTCGATCAGCGAGAGCGTGACGATGTCGAGGTCCGAGATCACGGGCAGCGTGCTGAAGATCGTGCCGACCAGGTCAGGAAAACTGCTGGCGCCGACGATCTGCAGGTCGAACGCCTGGTGGCGGCACATGATCTCGTGATTGCGCTCGGCCTGTTCGAGCAGATACGCCATGCGTGCGCGCAAGGTTTCGTTTTCCGCCATCAGTTCCCGTGACGACACGCTCGGCTCGTGCATGAAGAATTCCTTTCAGCAATAACCGTAACATTACGCCATCCTCTTAGGCTTGGATACGAAAAACCGCCTGATCACGCAGGCGGTTAGGCGATTTTGCGACAGTGGCGCGCTCGAGCTAGAAAGCGAGCTCGACGTTCAATGGCTGGCCTACGCGCAACGTCTGGCCAATGCCCTCCTGCACGATCACGTTCATGCCCACCGTGACGGCCCCGTCCATGCGCGGATTGGCGCGCCAGGCTTGCAGGATGTCGAGCGGATCGGGGCCGGGAATGCCGGTGGACTGATCAACCGCCGGGATCGGGCAGCGCGCACAGGGCTTGACGGGGCGCAGCGTCATTCCGTCGCCGTGGAAGGCAGCCACGAAATCTTCCTCGAACGCGGCGATGCCATCGACGACGACGTTCGGGCGGAAGCGGTTCATGGGCAGCTTGGCGCGGCCGGCCTGCGCGAGTTTTGCGTTGATGTCGTCGAGCGAGGCCTGGCCGATCAGCAGGATCGGATAGCCATCCGAAAAGCGCGTGGCGGCCGGGACGCCTTTTGTCCAATTGGTGCTGGTCGGGCGGTGGACGTCGGGGCGAAAACGCACCAGGCGGCATGGGGCTTTGAGGGCGGTGGTGAACCAGCTGGCGGCCGCGTCGCCGCAATCGGCGGCGGGGATGCGGTCTTCCCAGAGCAGCACTTCGACAGTGGGTGCGGCAGCGTCGTGCGCCAGTGGCAGGTGCAGGGGTGGCATGCCGGGGGCGTTGACAATCAGCGCTGTGGCGTCGATGCGCGGCGTGACCGTGGCCATACGCGGTACTTCGCGCTGGGTCAGGAACAGGCCGTCGGGCGTCACCAACATCCATTCGCGGTCGTGCACGCCGTTGGCCGAGAGGCCGTCGAGGGCGAGACGGGCTTCAGGGACGGACAGGCCAGCGCAGGATTTGATCGGGTAGATAACGAGTTCGGTGAGGGTGGCCATGTGCTCAATCTCGGGCGGCGTAAAAAAAGGCCCAGCAGGGCCAATGTCGTAGCGTGGGCGGGTTTCCCGCCCACGCGTTCAACCCGCTTTCGCCATACCACGGCGCGAGGTTGGTTTGAACGCGTGGACGGCATAGCCGTCCACCCTACTTTGGTAGCGCGCCGGGTATCCCGGGCGCAGATCAGACGTTGAACAAGAAGTTCAACACATCGCCATCCTTGACCACATATTCCTTGCCTTCAGCGCGCATCTTGCCCGCTTCTTTCGCACCGGCCTCGCCCTTGTACGCCAAAAAGTCGTCATACGCGATCGTCTGCGCGCGGATGAAGCCGCGTTCGAAGTCGGTGTGGATCACGCCAGCCGCCTGTGGCGCGGTGTCGCCCACGTGGATGGTCCAGGCGCGCACTTCCTTCACACCGGCGGTGAAATACGTCTGCAGGCCGAGCAGCTTGTAGGCGGCGCGGATCAGGCGGTCCAGGCCCGGCTCTTCCATGCCCAGGTCGGACAGGAAGTCGGCCTTGTCGGCATCGTCCATTTCGGCGATTTCGGACTCGATCGCGGCGCTGATGGCCACGATCGGCGCGTTCTGCTCCTTGGCGTACGCAGTCAACAGATCCAGCAGCGGGTTGTTGGTGAAGCCTGTGTCGGACACGTTGGCCACGAACATCGCCGGCTTGGCCGTGATCAGGTGCAGCGTCTTGATCATTTCCATTTCGTCGGCGTCCAGGCCCATGGTGCGCACTGGATTGCCCTGGTCAAGGTGCGGCATCAGGCGTTCGCAGATGGCAACCAGCTTGGCGGCATCCTTGTCGCCCGAGCGCGCTTTCTTGCCTTCGCGGTGGATCGCTTTTTCGACGGCGGTCATGTCGGCCAGCGCCAGCTCGGTCTGGATGACTTCGATGTCGTCCAGCGGGCTGACCTTGCCGGCCACGTGGATCACGTTATCGTCCTGGAAGCAGCGCACGACGTTGATGATGGCGTCGGTTTCGCGGATGTGCGACAGGAACTGGTTGCCCAGGCCCTCGCCCTTCGACGCACCGGCGACCAGGCCGGCGATGTCGACGAATTCGACGATGGCGTTGACCATGCGCTCAGGCTTGACGATGGCCGACAGCGCATCCATGCGTGGATCCGGCACTTCGACGACGCCGACGTTCGGTTCGATGGTGCAGAACGGATAATTTTCAGCCGGGATGCCGGCCTTGGTCAGCGCGTTGAACAGGGTGGACTTGCCGACGTTTGGCAGGCCGACGATGCCGCATTTGAGGGTCATGAGAACTCTTTCTGATTCGGTAAAAAGCGAGCGATCAATGAACCGCTCTAAACCCTGCATTGTAACCCGGACCGGCTTTTCTGCTGAAAAAAAAGGCGCACCGCGCCCCTGCTGCAACGCTCGCGATTGTTCCAATGACAAGCTAGATTGGCTGGATGCGCGCCAGGTCGGGCCGCAGCGCGAATTCACCCAGCTCATCGCGCAGGCGCTCACCTTCCCCGATCGCGCGGCGCCAGACGCGGATGCGCTCGTCGTGGTCGAGGCCGAATGACGTGAAGTCGGTCCGGTCCGGTAATTTGCTGCGCGGCAGTGAACGCAGGAATTGCGCGGAAGGCGTCACCAGCAGCACGTTCTCCAGCCAGCTGCGGTTGGGGCCGCGCGCCGCGCGTCGCCATGGCATGCTCTTGTCGAGCCAGCCCGGTACGATGTGATCGGTGAAATGCGGATACAGCACCAGTTCGCTCTTGTCCGCGCTGGCCGCGCGCGCATACGGCAAGGCCAGGTGGTAGTCGATGATGCCGCCATCCCAGTAGCTGCCGGGAGGCGCCTCGGCGATCTCCGTCACCGCTTTCATGATCAAGGGCAGCGTGCCCGAGGCCAGCAGGCCAGAGGCCAGATTCGCGCGCGTCAGCGCCGAAAAATGCGTCGTGAAACGGTCGAACGGCTCGCGCAACCATGGTGCCTGGCTGCGCGCGTCATGGATGACCACCCTCTCCATCAAGCGCCCCAGCCAGGCCCGCGAGCCGGCATTGTGCAGCGCGGCCGAGGCGAAGCCGCGCAGTTCGGCGTGGCGGCCGACCGGCGCGGCGAGCGAACGCAGGCCACGGTCGGCCAGGATGTGCAGGCGGTGATGGGGATGTCCGATGATGTCGTCTTCGTGCCCGCTTACCAGCTCGGCCAGCAGGGCTTGCACGACATCGTCGATTTCTTGCGCACTGGGTTTCAGGCGCGTGTAGCGCTGGCCGGTGTAGAGTTCGGCCAGGCGGGCAAACGCCTTTGCCGGATCCTTCTGGCACGCGGCGGCCATGCGCCAGGCGCCGATGGAGGCGCCGATCAGGGTGCGTTCGCGCGGCGCCGTGGGCAACCACTCGCCGAACAGCCACGCATCAAGCGGGGCGAAGATCAGGCCCTTGGGGCCGCCAGCTGCGGCCGGCACGATGGCAATGTCCTGCGCGCGCAAGCCATGCGCGGCGATCTGGGCCATGGCAAGGGGGCCGGCCTGGAAGGTAAGCGCTCTCATCGTGAAATTATCGCAGAAGTCCGGCCGACAGCAGCCGCTTGCGCGACATCAATCCTGCACGGACGCTGCCCCGTACCATGGGTCGGTCGTGCGTCGGGAGATCGAGATGATGCTGCGCTTTGTCGCCATGCTGTGTCTGCTTCTGTGGCCATTACTTGGGCTGCAGCCGGCATGCGCGCGTGATACGGGCGTCGATCGCCACGTACGGCACTTTGTGGTCGAACCCAGTGGCGCCTACCTGCTCACGGTCGAACAAATCAGGACCATCGCCCAGCGCGATGCGCTGCACGACCACGCCCGGTACGAGATCGGCTACAACCAGGTGCTCGAGGACATCATCGCCGTCGAGGCGCATACCGAAAAGGCCGACGGGCGCCGGCTCGCTGTGCAGCCGCACCAGATCCGCGACCAGCAACAAGCCGCTTCGGTCGACGCTCCAATGCTCCAGAACACACGCCTGAAGATTGTCGTGTTTCCCGATGTCGACGTGGGTGACCAAGTGGCGGTGCGCTATGTCGTGCGGCGCCACACGCCGCTGTTTCGCGGCCACTTCGAAGACCTGTCCAGTGCCGGCCTCCAGCGCCAGCGCGACTTCCGGCTGGTCTATGACATGCCGGCAGCGATGCTGCTGCACGCCGACACTACCGGGTTCGCCCCGACGAGCACCGCCGACCTGCCCACGCCCGCCGCCGGCAAGCGCCGCTACGCCTGGCGCTATCTCGATGGCGACAATCCCCGGATCGAGGCCGGCTCGGTCAGCGAACTTGACTACGGAAAGCGGCTCGCCGTCTCCACCTTCGCCGATTACGCCGCCTTTGCCCGCGCCTACCAGGACCGCGTGGGCGCACGCGCGCTGCCCGACGACACGATAGCGGCGCTTGCAGCGCGCGTGACTGGTGATGTGGTCGAGCCCCGTGCGCGTGCGATCGCATTGTCCGACTGGGTACGCCGCAACGTGCACTACGTGGACATGTGCCTCGGTCCTGGCGGCGTGGTGCCGTACGCCGCGGCCAGCGTGCTGGCGAACCGCTACGGCGACGCCAAGGACCACGCGACGCTGCTGGTCGCCCTGCTGGCCAGCGCCGGCATCGACAGCACTGTTGCCCTCGTCAACAACGGCAACGCCTACCAGTTGCCTGCCGCGCCGACGCTGGGCGTGCTCAATCACGCGATCGTCTACGTGCCGTCGCTGCAGCTGTATCTCGATCCGACAGCCGACAGCGTTGCGGGCGGCTTCTTGCCGGCAGCGCTGCTTGGCAAGCCGGCGGTGCTGACGCGCTCGGGCGAGTTCGCGATGCTTCCCTTCTTCCAGCAGGCGCGAAGTCGAACGCTCACGCAGTTCGACATCGGGCCCGATGGCAGCAGCCGTTTTACGGTCACGCGCACCGGCAGCGGCGCCCTGGCAGAACTGTATCGGGACGTCCCGGGCGGCGATGTCGCAATATCATCGCGCGGCGCCAGCAACGGTTTCACGCAACTGCCCGGCCCGGCGCGGCTGGCCACGACCTACGATCTGAGGGGTAGCCTGGGCGAGGCCGTGTTTTCGTTCGCGCAGGAACCCGAGCGGCACCAGGATTTCGTGTGCCCGGCAATCGATACCGAGGACGAAGTGCGCTTTCATCTGCCGACGCGCTCACGCGTGCTGGCCCTGCCGCGCGCCGTACATGTGGACGACGCCAACTTTGCCTACCACTCGCGCTACGCGCGGCGCGGCGCGCTGGTGACGGTGCAGCGCCAGCTCAAGTTTCGCCACACGGCGGCCACTTGCACGCCCGACGACTACCGGCGCATGCGGCCCGCACTCGAGCGCATGCTGCGCGACCTGCGCTCGCAGGTCGTGTTCAGGCGCGGCTGAAACGGCAGCGCGGCTGAAGCTGGCCGTGCACCTGCCTGTCAGGCGGTGTGCAACCGCATCGTGGCCGTGTCGAACTTGCCTTCGCAGACCAGTGGAATGATGTGCAGGCTCTTGTCGATCGATTCCTCGATCAGGCTCTGCTCTTCGCGGCGCGGGCGGTGCAGGACGAAGTCGGCCACCACCTGCTGCAGGTTCATCGTGCGCGGGTGGCCGATGCCAAGGCGCAGGCGCCAGTAATCCTGGGTGCCCAGCGCCGCCGTGATGTCCTTCAGGCCGTTGTGCCCGCCGGATGAACCACCCTTCTTGAGCTTGGCAACACCCGGTGGCAGGTCGAGCTCGTCGTGCACGACCAGCACTTCATCCGGATTGATTTTATAAAAGCGCGCCAGGCCGCCTACCGACTGGCCAGAGCGGTTCATATAGGTCTGCGGCTCGAGCAGCCAGACGTCGTTGCCGGCAATGGATGTCTTGGCGACCAGCGCATTGAAACGCGATTCGCGCTGCAGACGGCAGCCAGGCAAGCCATTGGCGAGATTGTCCACGAGCCAGAAGCCGGCGTTGTGGCGGGTTTGTTCGTACTCGGGGCCGGGATTGCCGAGGCCAACGATCAGTCGAATGGACATGCGTGAGATTCTGTCGAGAAAAGGCGATTATCGCCGAAACGTGCAAATCAAAAAATAAAAACCCGCCGGGCAAGCCGCGGCGGGTTTCTGTGCGATGCGTCGCCGGAGCGACGCGTCAGCTGCGATTACTCGGCAGCTGGGGTCTCTTCAGCGGTGACTGCGCCGCGTGGGATGGTTGCGGTGACGATGGTCAGGTTCTGGCCATGGGTCAGTGCGGTGACGCCTTCTGGCAGGACCAGGTCGTCGGTGTGGATCGAGTTACCGGCTTCCAGGTTTGCCAGGTCGACTTCGATGAACTCTGGCAGTTGGCCTGGCAGGCACGACACTTCCAGCTCGTTCAGCACGTGCGAGATGACAGCGCTGTTCAGCTTGACTGCTGGCGAGTTCTCGGCGTTGACGAAGTGGAAAGCGACCTTGGTGTGCACTGGCTTCGACGAATCGACGCGCTGGAAGTCAGCGTGCAGGACCAGTTGCTTGAACGCGTGCATCTGGAAGTCACGCAGCAGGACTTGCTGGGTCTTGCCGTCGATTTCCAGGTCCAGAACCGAACCGTGGAACGCTTCTTTTTTCAGCGCGTGCCACAGGGCGTTGCCGTCCAGGGCGATCAGCTCAGGCGTACCTGCGCCACCGTAGATGATGCCTGGCGTTTGACCAGCTTTACGCAGGCGGCGGCTCGCTCCGGTCCCCTGCAGAGTGCGGTTGAATGCGACTACTTTCATGTGATACTCCAAAAATAAAACAGGCCCGAATGCCGAAGAAAACGATCAACAGCCCGGTAGCCAAGTGGCGACCACCCCCGCGACCAGGGGCAGTCAGGAAAGAGCGCATTGTTACGCGCTCAAAAGATACGGAAATCCTGGATGCTACAACGGCGCGCCGGCTAATCAGCCAGGCGCGCCGTGGAATACAACGTCGATGAAGCTTAGTCGACGAACAGCGAAATGACCGAGTCGCCCTTGACGATCCGCTTGAAGGTCTCGGCCAGCAGCGGTGCGCAGGTCAGCTGGCGGATCTTGCCGCAAGCGGCGCCGGCGGCGCTAAGCGGGATGGTGTCGGTGACGACCAGTTCATCCAGCGGCGAGTTCGCGATGCGTTCGATCGCCGGGCCGGACAGCACCGGGTGCGTACAGTAAGCAACCACCTTCTTGGCGCCGCGCTCCTTGAGCACTTCGGCAG
>Ga0265798_10002269_pt1 | contig 28577 bp, 26 predicted proteins | sample P3T30metagenome_FD_192430 | JGI IMG/M metagenome (GOLD analysis project Ga0265798, IMG submission 192430) | Plant litter microbial communities from East Loma Ridge, Irvine, California - P3 T30 | ecosystem: Environmental > Terrestrial > Plant litter > Unclassified | place: USA: California...
ACGTGTCTTCTGGATGATAGGTCGGAGGTAAGCAACGGTGATGATATGCATAGAGTATGTTAGACCGTTTAGATACAGTTTGCAGGAAACCACAGTTCGCTTGCGAGCCAGTAGTCAGCTTTCAATGACCTCATAACTACACACATTGCGACCTTTCACCCTAACCCTCCTCTTCATAGTCACACCAGAACACTCATCATACCGAAACAGTAACGAATGTGTCTCATAGGAAGTGAGATTCTTATGATTACGGATTAAAGGAATCTGATTCATTGTAGGGTAGATTTATTACAAAGCACATGTTGAACGATCTGCATCATTGCACACTCTCGTTCTAGTTTCCTAGAACCCCTAGAGCGTCCCGAATCTGCGGCCTAACGGACCCGTTCCTCTCTGTGCTTGTTGTCGCCAGAGTGCTGAGCGGGCTTCCATCACAGCAATATGCTCGTTCATTGCCATGACTCTGACTTGCGCATCGGCAAGCGCGTCTGGCTCGATTTCTGTTAAGGCATCAGTCTGTACAGTGATAGCCAAGTGACGGCTGCCCCACATGATCCCTTCCAAGAAGTCCCGGATGAGCACACCTGATCGTCTCAGTGTACCCGTGGAATAGTAAAAAAGCCTGTCGTCGTTTATCTGGTCGACTGCTACCGAAAGCCGGAGACCCGAAGGCTGAATGCCAATGTCATGTTGCAACCCAGATTTTGCACAGATCGAGTCCACGTCTTCCAGTCGTTCTGCGAGGTCCATGACATTTTGAAACACCTGATATCTGGGTTCGATGCCTTCCCACCAATCCGAAATTGGACTTTTGAGTCTTATGGCAACCGTCGAGTTGTATCCGTCGATACATAACAATGGGACATCTTTCAAAAATTGAAGCAACGGGTGCAAGTTATTCCACTGGAAACAGAGGTGAAACGTGTGACATTTGCCGCAATGGAGGGGCTCCATTATGGTCATTATGGTATCGCGGTCATGATTCCGATAATCAAAATGAGCAATCATCCAGAATGCGGTGTGGTAGAAATCCAATTTCTGGAGCCAACCACGTTGATTGTCGAAGGTCTTGCCATCCGCCGTATCAGGTCCGACCAATAATTCCAAGCGTTGCTCAAATTCACGACCGATTTTGAGGACTAACTCTCCAAATGGCGGCCCGTCGGAGGAAATTGCTGCGGCAATCGCCTGGTTTAGAGGCTTGAAGTGCGGATTATCTCCTGGCTTCACCGGTGTGGCGCGCTTGTAAAGAGCTGGCTGTAGCTCGTTTAGGTTTCTGACACAGTCGCGCCATCTTCTGCAAACCTGCTTTACATGCAGTAGATCGAATATGCTGAGATGTATGAAGATCGCGCCTAGAAGTTCCGGTGTTGTCGTCACTTGCTGTGCAGCCGAGCGCGACTCGACATTAGGGTATACCATGATGAGGACGGAGTCGGTGAAGAAGGAACAAGAGTGACAATTGAGGTAAGCGACGGTTTATGCCCAGCGGGTGAACGCCTTACACGTGATACTAACGAAGGGTTGGAGACTCGCTTGTAATACGCGTCGACTAGCGCTTGGTCAGATGTTAGATAGAGCAATTGACCCACTATACTCGCCAGATGAAATAGGCAGTCACATACCAGCTAACAAGCTTTAGGTCACGAATCGGCCATGGTCAGGTCAAGCGAGGTCTGGAGTGTGCATCTCTCGGCCTCATGCTTAGCCAACAGACTAAGGGAAATGTCACAAGCCTCTGACAATTTATTGCACGACACCAGGGAAACCATGATGAGCGCACGTCGTAGTGTATGGGATGTCGAGAGGGAGATGCGGTGGTTGCCCAGGTCCACGGGTCAAAGTCCGTCCCGTTTGAGCTAACCCAAATTGCGCTAGTGCCAGGTTCAGGACGCAGCTACGTCACCACTGCCGCCCAAGCAGCCTCATGCAACACCACCTGGGCATTTGTGGCCCATCCTCGCACGCGATTACCACGAGCAGCAATTGCACTGATCCTCCTCTAGGTCGTCGCATGGGCACGGAAACCAGCAACGGGTCACGCCTTCCACACGATCTTCAAGCATCTTCGGTACATGCTGCAGGCAATGCTGGCTAACAGAGGGGGAGAGGCTAGGGCGAAGAGTGCGCCGATTTGCTAGCAACGATAGCGACGGATTGGGGCCAAATCAGTAAAGATATGGAAGAAAGAATACAAGCTGGGCACACACGGCCATAACAAAAGAGGGCATGAACGTATTTGTATTCGGTCAAGTGAGAACAGATTGCGTTCACTCTATATGAAGCAGACGCTCGTGTTTGCCGTTGTGACGCGGATCTCGATATCTCAGTGAAAACGAACTTGATTAGGACATGCGACACCAGACTCTGGTGTATCGAGACGAACGCTCAAGATTGAAAGAAAGAAGATCATGATCAGAGACGCGAGAGCTTCTTCTTCTAGATACAAGATCAGCCGCTGCGATCTCTGGGCGCATTCGTTACCTCAATCACGAGCTGCTTGGTCTTCATCCGAATAACCTTCCTGCAAGCAGGACAACTCCTCTTGTGCCTCGTCGTACAGCTGGGCGATATAGGCCTTGTCCTCCTTCCATGTCTCAGCATATATTCCACTTATGACATAAAATTCGTTGACAGTCAGTACCTTAGCGCGACCGCGTGTAAAGGTCAGGTCACAAAATCGCAGAAGAGCGCGTAGCACTTGCCCCAACTTGATGCCATCTTGATCGCGAACAATGGTATTCGCCACATCCACGGGTTCGTAACTCTGGACGCAATTCAGAATGAGCCTTGTGCACACGGGCGCCATGAAACAATGTTGAAGAACACCGCGTTGCTTTGCGGTTTCGTAAGCGTTGATCACAGCCCTGGCAAACAACGCTAGAACGTACACATTATTGCGGCCAGCCATGCGACCCTCGATTTCGTCCAATGCAGGCCCCATCCGGTAATCTGCACTTCCAAAATTCCCAAGAGCGAATCGAAAGAGCAATTCTGAACCATAGCCTCGACCGCAGATTTCGTGGTTGTGTAGGAATGCAAGCCCGAGGCAGCGTATGGAGGGTGAAGACGCCGGCAACTGTCGCACCTGAACGCATGTTGCTGAGGTGTCAGAATGAAGAAAGTTTGAAGGGAAAACGTGTAGTTAAATTTCTCGAACGGATGCCATAGACGTTCCCATTGCTGTTCTCGTGCCGCGGCTGCGGTTACCTCATCCTCGCCTGCCTCGATTGCGTCATAAAAGTCCCATTCCATGCGACGAATCCCCTCTAGGGCCCATTCCACCTCCTGGTAGCTCAGCTTGAGAGGATACGTGGACATGATCTGTGGCAAATCTGGGTAATGTGGGTCTTCGTCATGTGGAATTGGGATGGGAAGCTGCCACAAGCGGCGTTGGATGCTGGGTGTTCCGTCGACGATAGTCTTTAATGCCTTTGAAGTTGCTCGAACATGAATTAGATCGCGAATATCCGGCAAACGGTTCAGGACGTTTTCCGCGAGCTCTGGTATGGCCAACGTAGTTTGCGCAATTGATTGTTGTGATGTTTCTTCGAGTTGTAGGTCCATAGCCATGGTGCTATCATGTGCTGTAAAGGGGACTTCGGGAGGGTTGGAAGATGACTTGGAAGTTCTTACTTCGCTCCAAGGATGAACAGAAGTTAGAGGCATTTTCCCTTTGAGCTAACAGCAGCCCATCGTGCCCCGACCAGTATCTCACTGTGCATACACACCCCCAAAGGTGAAAGCGCTAAGTCAAGTGTGCGCATTCTTGAATGAATGTTTATTGCCTACATTGTATTTAAAAACTGTACAGCGTTTATTGTTCCGTCTCTCTGATCATAATGAAGCGAAAGACATGATCAGACAGATTTATGTACAAGCGGCAACCGGTTAGACTGCGTAGAGCCAGAACCAGATACTGTAAAAGCAATCCCGAAGTTCATCATGTGTCCTGATAAACTCAAGCAGGCTGCGCGAAAGTGCTGCCGATAGGTCCGAACTTGATGTTGGAGAAGACGACTTGCGCGTTCGGATTGGCAGACTCAACATCAGCCGGCACACCGCTGTTGATGTCGCACTCGCCGCGAGCGACACCAGGCTGCTCCGGATCCTTGTCGGTAGGGTAGCTACTGTCAAGCCAAAGCATATTGGCGTAGTGGTCGTCCCAGAGACTCATGACGAGTACCATGCCTAGGTTCATACCCCTACCCATGGACTCCATGCCGCCGAACTCGTTGAAGGGGTAAACCTCCTCCTGGAAGACTTCCTTCTGCGTGTTGCACCATTCTTGGGTGATCGAGTTGCCTGTCTGCGCGGTTGTCAGAATGGAGTTCATACAATTTGGTGACGTGAGCACATACCATGCCAGGGATTGTGGGCTCCGGGTTAGCGATGACTTTGCCGTTCTGCACATAGAAGCGCTTAATCTCGCTGAGCGATCCTCCAGATCCCAAGAACTGTGTGACGACTGTCACTTTCTTCGATGTGTCTACACCAGACTTGCCCTTGCCATAAAAGTCCCTCGCACCGACACGGTATGGGTTGAAGTCGCAACCATTCGCATCGCACGAGCCGGCATAGCGATCGAGCGAGTATGTTCCACCACACGTATCGTCTGTGCAGACTGAGTAGCCTTCAGGCTGACAAGAGTGTGGGGTCACAGCCGTGGAGACTGAGTTTGCCTCCCAGATGTCCATCTCGGTGCTGAGTTGCGTCAGAATGGGCCAGGCCGAGCAGACTGGCGTACTCACCAGCATGCACCATTCCTGCCAATACCCGCATTGGGGTCGGATTCGGATGCTTGCCAACCTTCTGCATTGGCTTTGCCATCGATGTACTTCAGGTCTCGAGCGCATTGAGCGTCACAGTAACCTGGGATGTATGAGTTCATGCTCTATGAATAGCGAATCTTGTGACTTACCAGTCCCGTACTTTGCACCGGGTGCACCGTGGCCCTTCTGGGGCATGGAAACGAAATACAATGCTCCATTGAGACCGCATGGCAACTGCGAGTTGTCGACGTCGAAGGTGAATTCGTTCCCGATAAGGTTGAACATCTAAACAGCAAATAGCAATGATCAGTGTCTATCTCGCACCTAGATCTGGTGCGCTTCCCTACCTCATAGTTGTTTGCATCTTTCATGAGGTACGTGCGAGAGCCTATGTTGGTGGAGTATTGGTTCTTGGTAACGAATTTGAGAGTAAGAGCATTGCCAGAGGTCGTAATACCGTAGGTACCGCGGTAGTCTGAGCCTTCGATAGCACAGTTCTTGGTACATGCGGCGTTCGTCGCACACGCCGTGGTGTTCCACTCGTTTCCGTCGAAGCAATTGGTGTAGCCTCCAACGGAATGAAGCCAGCGCCAATTAGCATCAATGACAATCTCTCCGTTAACGTTGGTGCAGCTGTTGCCACCGCTGCCTGTGCAGCGCTGCCAGGTCATCTTTGGGTGAGTTTCGGACTGCTCCGTTCCAATGACCCAGGCGGATGCGCGGGAGGCGCAAACACCCAGAAACACCGCAAAGTTCGAAGTCGACAACATGATGAAAGGGAAGACTGTGAGCTGAATGAAGGATGTGGGATGTCACACAGTTACTGGAGTACATGATGCTGCCAACTTATAGGATTGTTTCACGGCTTCGATCCTGGCCTTGCTTGTGTGCAAAGTACACGATGCATATTGCCCAGTCTCCCGAAGCCCGACAATGAGCTCATGCAATATGAGGAACTGATCATGCGATAATCTCTGACGGATTGATGGACATCTGGTCCGCCTTGGGAGTTGAGAAGTCATTGATGGACGCGATCAGGCTGTCATTTCGTCGCACAGCTAAGCTCCCAAAATGGTATCCCAGTCATATGCATCTCGGCGTAGTGCGCTTCGTATGGATATTTCAACGTCGCCAAGTGATTATACTTCGGTATATGAGGTCAAGAGCCGTGGCGCTAAAGGTGCAGTGCGGGGTTAGCTTGCGAGCAACGAATTAAAGGTAGTGGTTCAATTCATCGCGAATGTACCGATAGCTAAGCATTCTTGGTGCCTTTCCCCGGACAATTTGTATTCTTGGATCTCGCAAGGGCAATTTAAGGCAGTACAGATGGCCAGGGTGTATCGTGCATGCTGTAACGCGTAGAAGGCGGGGTCGCGAATGGAGAGTAATCAACTCAACCACCGCATCGATACAATTGGTGGGGCTGTGTGACTACTCGTTGGCATCAAGACCACGGGGTCCTTTGTTACCTGAGATGCTCAGGTGTGTAGCAAGCCTGAGAGAAGGTTCTCTCGCCGTGTGGACATGCAATTCGGAGCCACCAGAGTGCCGCGTCGTCACAGGAGGAAGGGTATAGAGTGCCGAGGGCTTGGGCTCGAATGTTCCATATGGATTTCAGACGAGTTATCGATCACTGTGTCATGTGTTTCGTCCCTTCAAGTCTGCCATATTCCATCTGCCAGCTACAATTCAGTACGCGTGCCATGGAGGCTCACTGAATTGAGCAGTCTTCCGCGACTTGATCAAGTGTCGGTGTTGCCAGGTGTGTCCATCCAAGGTAATCATCGTGACCGAAGGGTATATTCGTAGCGAAAGTCGTGCGACCGGTTCCGAGCATAGACGCAGCATGCTACAGTATGTCCCTGGTGGAGTACGTTGTTCAACCCATCTGACGAGGGCAGTTGAAGCCCGAGCACGTCCACATCTCCTGCGACTCGAGCTCTGGTGTGTTTGAAGCAAGTGTCGATCTTGTAAGCATCGCGCTTGATCGTGGAGAGATGATAGGGGGAATACTGCCGAGATGGCTTATCGTGCGGACGGGTGCGGCGTGTCGGAAGAGCGGGAGACCTGGGATGAACGTGAGTAGGTAGCCAAGAAATTGTACCGGGACTCGCAATTGTTCTACCAGCAGGCAACTATTCAAATGAATCGCTGCGCGATGTCGTCGGTGTCGTGTTACTATCCTGTCGCGTCTGTTGGTGCCATGGGTGCGGATCTGCGCCTTGGCACCGCGCGCGTCATCGTTCTCACAATATTCTTTCAATCTCGCAGTGATAAACCAAGAATGACCTTTATTCGCGCACAGCAAACATTTCAGAAACGTGAATTTCCAGCTCTGCATGTAAAACAACACCTGCGGAACGCGCCCGGAGATGCCGACGAGATATGAGTAGAAGACCAGGTACTGGAAGCTGCCCAAGTATCAACCCATCAACTTCTAATCTACATCTACATCCATGTCAGAGTCCACCCGCAGGACAAGGACCAATTCTAATCATGATCAAGCTAAAGCGCGATCAGGCTTATCGCCTTTCGTGTGGCACACAATCTCCAATGGTTGCAACTTGGTAGACATAGCATCACCCTCTGCTCGAGCCTGGCATGTCACCACAATTCTTCAAGTGCATGTTCACACCTCAAAACCATGCCAAGTCTCCATCCTTCTCCGTTCTCCTCATGTTGATCCCGGCCTCGAATCTTGCCCGGCCGTCTCACGTTTCGATAGCAGACATCGTTATTGGCCGCTCAGCCATCCCGACCTAACCCAAAGCAGCAGGCACACCATGCATCGCGCCCCTAACGACAATATCGCGTAGTTTTGTGGATTTTTCCTCGAAGCATCGGAGCCCCGGGGGGCTTGAACGACATGGACTGCATATGCACACGGATCAGCGGGAAGTCTAGGTTCAGCCTATTACTTGGAGACATGTTGGGATATAAGACGGCCTCGACGACCGTGTTCATGGAGTCAGGCCGCCCTCATTGATCTTGACAACGTCCGCTACAAGATGAAAACGTTCACACAATACCTCGCATGGGCGAGTGTGATCACACCGTTCGTCGCAGCCCAGAACGCCAACGTCACACTCGTCGCAGCCGCTACTGGATTCGAGGGCGATAATACCAACTTCGTCTACGGCAAATCGCCTTTACTGGTCATCAATGATGGAAGTGCTGCCGACGGTGGCTTCCGGACATTCTCTGTCTTCAACTCCTCAAGCTTTGCGGAGAAGTCGCATCAGAAGACTGGTCGCTCGAAGATTGCTGTTGCTGTTCACGACATCGACGGTAGGGATCTGATCGTCAACATCCCAGCTCCAGATTCTTTGATCAGGGTCTTCAACGCTCAGAGTGGGGAGACGATCGAAAGTAATGACAAGAAGCAGCTGGGCGACTGGAGTACTGCGTGTGTGTGGCGTAGTGGGAAGAGCGGAGAGAGTTACATCTTCCTCTTCGGAAAGAAGATGGTTGTGCAGTTCTTGATTCGGGGCAACAGAAGCCGGGTTGAGATCCTGGAGGTACTGTTGTCTTTTAATCGTGACCAAAGGCAGTAATACTGACAAATATCATAGGTTCAAACTTTTCCCGTTGCTATCGAAGGCGAGACTTGCGCCGTGTTCGCGAATGGCGAGATCTTCTTTTCGGCCGAAGATCGACCATTGTACTCTTTCCAAGCGTCGGAGTCTGTCCAGGCACCCGAGATCAAGACCGTTACTGAGGACATCGAAGTTGCGGGACTTGCTACTTACCACAGCGCATCCGCCGACTATCTGTTCGTAGCCCACGACGAGGTCATCGATGTGTACGACTCCGACATCAAGCAGAAGGGAAGCATCTCATTGAGCGGCATCTCTGATCTTTCTATCGAGGGCTCGCTCGCCATCTCTCAATCTTCAGTTGCTGGATACCCGTCTGGTGCATTCGCCTTCGCTTTTGAGGGAGAGGATGATACTGGGGTAGCTGTAGGTTCTCTGGACGGCGCGCTCAAATCTATGGGCATCAAGGCAAACACACAGTACAGTCCCAAGAACAAGGCTTGCAAGCACTGCGAAAGCTCCGTCACCAAGAAGTGCTCCAACAATGGCTTCGTGTCAGGCAAGGACTGTTCCTGCTTTGCCGGCTTTACTGGTCGCGACTGCTCCAACGTCACCTGCGAAAACGATTGTTCTGGGCACGGCAAGTGTACCGGTCCGAATGTTTGCAAGTGCAAAGATGGGTGGACTGGCCCAGACTGCTCGTTCGTCGCGGTCACCGCAAAATTCGAGACTGATGCAAACGGTGGAGACGGCGATGACCCTGCGATTTGGATCCACCCCACTCGACCAGATCAGAGCAAGATCATTACCACAACAAAGTCTGAAGAGGGCGAAGGCTTTGGTGTCTTCGATCTGCAGGGAAGACTTCTTCAGCATTTGACCGCTGAGGAGCCAAACAACGTAGATGTCATCTACAACTTCACTCTCGGTTCCCGCAAGGTCGATCTCGCATTTGCGGCATGCCGCGGTGACAACACTATGTGGTGAGTACCATCGCATGACTTCTTAGAACATCTGCTAATGCATCGCCAAGCCTGGTCGAAGTAAACAGCACAGGCTACCTCAGCACCATTTCTGGTGGTAAGCAATCCCTACCGGAAGACTACGAACCCTACGGCTCGTGCAACTACCGCTCTCCGACCACCGGGAAAGAATATCTTTTCGTCAACAACAAAGAAGCGCAATACCTGCAGTACGAACTCAGCGCGACCGCGAACGGCACCCTGCAGACTACTCTAGTCCGCGAATTTCAAGGTGGCTCAGGCGGCCAAGTCGAAGGCTGCGTCGCGGACGAAGGCGCTGGCTACCTCTTCATCGGCGAAGAGCCACTCGGCATCTGGCGCTACGAAGCCGAACCCACTGGCTCCGACACTGGTGTTCAAACCGCACAAGTAGGCGACGCAAGTGGTCTCCATGCCGACGTCGAAGGCATCACGCTTGTACCAGCCAAGTCAGGTCCGGGTGGCTACATCATCGTTTCGTCGCAGGGCATCTCCGCCTATCTGATCTACGAGCGCGCGCCCCCACACAAGTACGTGGAGACGTTCACTATTGTTGATAACAAGGCGAAGGGTATCGACCACGTTAGTAACACGGATGGATGTGCTGCTGTGGGCAACGCGCTCAATAAGGACTTCCCGAGCGGGCTTTTCGTCACACATGACGATGCTAATGAGCTGGCTGAAGGAGGTACTGCGAAAGAGGCGAGCTTCAAGTTGGTTAGTCTGGCGGATATCCTGGGCAAGGAAAGGGTGGCGAAGTTGGGATATTAGAGGTAGTTCTACAACAGGCTATGAAATCAGAGATGACGTTGTTATTATCCAGCGATTGATGTAAGATCCGCCGCACTTCATACGAGAACAAAACTAAACGAGTCTGCAGACTACATTGCGATAAAGAAACATACAACGTAGGTGGCCTAATGTCAACGTAGGCTCTAGGGTGTTCAGGTTCTCTCTAGGTCAACGTGGCAGTACATGTCTGCTCTGCATGTATTTCGTCGCTAAAGGCGTTGGATGCCTGCTACCGCTCTCTCTCTCTTAGCTTGACGCTCCGACACCCCAAGACCTATGTTCCTCGTACCGCCGCCTCAGCTCAGCCTGGTCGTCCCTCCGCTGCAGCATGTCCATCCAGTCTGCCCGGCGCGGGCGATCTTCGTGAGTGGCTAACAGGGCGGCTTCTTCAAAGTTCTCGATGGGCATTTCTTCTACGCGTATTTCATTAGTAAGCGCAACTTTAGAGGACTGCCTAATAACGCAATTCGCACTGCAGCATGCACGTCATTGAACGCTGATAAGTGGTTACATCCCAACGTATCCTCCTGGCTCAAGATATTCTTACAAAAAGAAGCGATATAGTTTTTAACTTACCGGGATAAGACCTGTTCCAATGCTGATGATGCGGCATTGAGTATTTCCAAGGGTCGAAATGCAAGTTTGGCCAGAAATCCGTAGCGGGACTACGCAGCCGAGTCACGCTGTCGGACTTATCCCCGTACTCCCACGCGGTATTTTCGCCATATAGCTCTGCGATGATGGTGACGTCGTGGTGTCCGCATGTTTTCGCGTAACTGCGTAGTTGTGCTAGTTCTGTGTCGCGAATCGCATGGGCCATATCGTCGTCCATCGTGCATCCGTATCTGACCGATACACCGGCCTGGCCAGTGGGGATGTAATACCGTATCTGCCATTCAGTCATAGTGTCTTTCGCCATGAGATCGACGAGGTCGCGCATCGCAGCGATAGGAACGCAGGGGTGTTCTGGTGAGATCCTGGGCCAGAGTGAGAGTAGATGGTCGAGGTGGACCGTCGCACGTCGCTTTCCCAGCTCGTGTTCAAGGTATAGGTTCCAAGAGTGCGGAGTATAATGCTTGATGGCTTGGTGAAGGGTGCCGAGCAAGGCGACTATGTTCCATGTTTCTCCGTTTGCATCATTGAGACGGAAGTCGTCGCTGCCGTCCCACCGGCGGTCTATCGAGACACGCAGAATGTCGATGTGCAAGTGGAAATGCACTTCCATGAAGTCGGTCAGTGATGCTGCAATGGTGTCTGTCGTCTCCTTGCTCAGGCCATAGTCTCCACTTAGCTCGGTCCCGTAGTCGTACTGCATGCCGGCCATTACTGGGACGTAAGCCACCTGCTTCTCGACAAGGTAGCTCCGCGCTTCCTTGTATATCTGAGAACATGTCTGTAGGAGAGCAATGTACGGGTCAGGTTTGTTGAGATAGTATGGGTTCAAGGGTACGCGCTGGTATTGCTTGTCGAGCGCAAGGTCGTAGATCTGGTTTCGCAGTTCGCCGGAGAGATCAAAGAATGTCTTGCGACCTGGCACGAGCGCTTTCGCGTCTTTTGTGACGATATCTAAGCGGCCCGTCATGATGAAGTGACGACTGGTCGCGGCTGATTTTTTTCGCGACTCCCGAGGTCTGCAGTACCGCGTACTGGCGTGGGGGCCGTGTGGGATCGCGTGTCAATTGCGGGGCAACCCAGGACAAGCGATGTGACGACCATCAAGTCTGAAGACATATGCTATAGCCTACCATTCTGTCATTTCTATACGGCAATTCATCATCATATGCCGTTTGACAAGATTGACAGAACGGACATTGAGAAAGTTGGCGCACATAAATCCCGCACGTGACTTTGACATTCATCCACCTGTCTCATGATGTAGCGCAATATCCACTAACCGGCAGAGACTCTGATACTCCATTGCTGAAACAGCTCATGTGACTATTGAGTCTCGACCGCTGCAAAAGATCTGACGTCACCACACCACTCCAGACTGTCGCAAGTCCCCTTCACCTCGCCTTTACCTCGTCCCGCACGTCCCTATACCGCCGGCAGAACCACGGGTACCGGCGTGAGCACAGTCCATGTGAAATCCGGGCCCACAGGTTCATCCGGCCGCTCTTGGCAGGCCAGCAGCCGACTATATAAACAGCGTTTCCTGCCTCCCTCCTACAATCCACACGCCCCCCGGGCTATACTCGACTAACTCACAGCAGCTGGCTAACCCCCAGCATCGCCTTCTCGACTGGCTTTTCCCGGGCACGGCTTGGAAGAGAGACTCTTCGACGCATGGTTGCGAGTCATCGAGCGCCGCGAGGTGGGGCGGCCCTCCACAACATTCACTTGTTGTGTTCCTTATGCTTTTTCATTAATGCTTCTGGCTTGCTAGAACATTGAGGAAGAAGTTGGCGGTGTTTGATTTGTTGTGATGTGATCAAGTAAGGTGAAGTGAAAAGAAGTGAAGTGAAGATGAATGCAATTTGGAATGAGAAAATAGTGAGACTAATCGCCGCCATTTACCATTTCAACAGTGATCATCACTCTTCATGTTGATACCCGGACCATACATCTTTTAGTAGTATAGTCTGTCATCAGACGAAGAACGGGCCTCCTCCAGAAACTCTAATCGGTTCCAAAGCTTTAGAAGGGCTTCATCGCCAATGTCACCAGACGAAGCCTTTTTGAAGTCCTCAATCTTCCACCCGTAGTATTTACTTTCATGGTCGGCAATGTGGATACTCGCGAGGGTCTCGAATGAGGCAGCAGGGGGGAGGAGATCCTTGTTGCTTCGAGCGCAATGAGCGAGGGCATCGGCGCGGGATTGTTGGTACGCCAGCTCTAACCAGTGTCTCTCCAAGTTGAGTCGGGTGACACAACTTGCGTGCTGTTCTGACGACAAATGTCTGTCATAAAACCTTTCGTCCAGCCTCCGGGGGCGGCGTTCGCACAGTGTCTTAGTGTCGGGTTTGAGTTTTGCCTCTGCATATGTCTCTTCTAGTCCTCTGAACTCCCAAAGAATGAGATCCTCCTCCTCGACACAGATATCGTCTGGACACCGCCGCTGTATTTGCCGTTTCGCTTCGTCGTAATCCTTGGCGTGTTGATCGATTCTATTCTTTGCTCTTTCCGCCTCCACTCTCACCCTGTTCAATTCTCTGGTGGAGTATTCGATCTGCTCGTCAAGCTCATGATCCTGATATCGTTGTAGAATTTTCTTGGAATAGTAGATGTTGGCCGGATCATCTGGATCATCCTGGTAAGTTCTGATCTGTTGGAAAGCACCTTCGGCCCAGCCTCGTCCTGACGGCTTGTGCTGCGCCCGAATGAAGTCAGCCCGAAACTGATCGATGTCAAGCTTTTCGGGCCAACCGTTCTTGATCAGAAGCGATGATGTGATGTTGTGGGACGGCGGAAGGACGCGCGGATCAGCGGGTCGATCAGCGGGGTTCGCGGCCACCCATGGTGTCCATGCTGTGCTCCGATATGCGTCTCTGATCCTCCTCAAGAAGGTTGGCGCATCAGTCCATTTCGTCCAATCACGGCTGTGCCTGTTCACCGAGAGAATTCCTGTTGAGTCAATCGCTCCAAATACATGGTTGTCCTCCCATCTGTGACCAGACCTGTACTGTTCGCTCTTGTATGGATCTCGGAATTGGACCAAACACCCATTGACTTGTGGCTGGTAATCACTCCTCTCATCTCCTTCATACACCCTAATCGCATTCTTCCTAGTGTCATATTGGAGTTGCCAACTTCTGTAGAGATCCCAGCCATCCCAGCCGCCATTGGTTAAGTGGACCGTTCCTGGCCGCATGAGGAACGAAAGGTCGTTGTCTGCTTCGTCAGGATCACAGCCGTAGCCCAAGAATTTATCTACCCGGAAATCGTGAAAGGTGCCACCCCATAACCAATGGTCATCGTTGAGTAGTGGGGCGTCGACATATGGGAGGATCTCCATCAAACGCAGGTCGGCTGCATCGCGCCTGCAGGGACTGGCTGTAGAATTGACTTGGTGTGGGCCACGCTTGATAGAGTCATGCGGAATGAACGAGGTATTTGCTAGGATAGTGTAGATTTCGTCCATCAAGGTAGCAACTTCCTGAAGTTGGTCTTCATTGTAAGTCTCGAGGACCTGATTATCGACGTCATTGTCGTGAGGTGATGGTGAGCTTATGGTAGCGGAAGGGCTGTAGATGCGGTAGAAGCCCAGGAAAGCGATGAGAACTACAACGAACACGATCAATGGGTCCTGATATCGTTTTCTCGTGGTAGAGTCGCTTAGAGCCTGGCGAGGTGGCTCATCGTGGTCGTGCTTGGTCATTGGTGAAAACATGGGCAATCGCTGTGGGAGGCGGCTTCAGCGATCCATGACCACGTCCGATGCGACAATAAGAGGATCCCGCCATCATTTTGTGGGAACATTGAGGACAGATGTAGAATTCAGAGGTAGTCGGACGCCTGACGCGGTTTGACACGCTTGCACGTGCACGCATCCACATTTTCGACGATGAGTCGGCAGGAACATAGACGCCCCACCATAGGCAACGACATTCGGAGTTGTATACGACAGCTATTGCTTGAAGTGTGGACCGAGAGAAAGCTTTAGACATTGAACAGTCAGATCCTCAGTGGTACCATGTCTGACGGGGTCTCGACGAGGAAACTTGGTCAACTGCCGGCTGAAATGCTGGATTTCACGCTCCTCAAGACGTCAGGCTCGCTTGCGCCGCGACTCGGCCGCCTGTCGTTCCCGGGACGCAAGAGTATCCTTACACCCGCATTTATTGGCAACACGTCCAGAGGCGTCATACCCCATGTATCGCAGGACAACTTCCGACGGAGCGCCGATGTTGGCGGGGTCTACGTCGCGCTCGAGGACTGTGCGTATCCGCCCTCATATGTGCCACCAAGCACCGTTAACAGCATGCAGTCGTCGAGAAGCGCCCGCACAAGACTCCGCCAGTCTTCAAACATGACGTGCCTGAGCCGTTGCGCAATTTCATCGCCCTCCCCGAAGACACGCTCCTCGTCCTGGGTGCGCGTCGCAATCCGCCCATAGCCAGCCCTCACGGAAATACAGACACCGAGATACGCCTCCTGACGTCGGTCGGCTTCACGACTCTCAGCTCCGAGTACTATGCCGCCGCCGCACGCAAGCTGCAACCAGACATCGTGGTGGGATTGGGTGATATACCAGTCAGGCAGGAGGCCATCAGTCTCAAGCGGAAAGACCGCATGAGCGACAGGACCGAGGTGTGGCTGCGTGACATGGTAGCCAAGCAGGGCACAATTGACGAGGGCGAGAAAGCATGGAGCATCTTTGCGCCCATCCTGCCCATCGAGCGCGACCTACAGTCATGGTATTTGGATCACCTGCTAGACGACATGGTGGACAAGATCAGCGGCCTCGCCATCTACGACGCCTATCTACTCGACAACCTACCCGACCAGCTCCATCACCTCCCACGACTATCCTTCCACGTGCCTGCCAGCCCACAGGAGCTTCTCCGCCATGTGCGCATGGGCGTGGACGTCTTCACCGTGCCCTTCCTCGCCGACGCGACCGACGCGGGTATCGTCCTTGACTTCACCTTCCCAGCGCCTGTCAGAGATGGCAATACAAGCGCGCGCCGCTCTCTGGGCATCGACATGTGGAGCGGTGAGCATGCTTTGTCCGTTACTCCGTTATCCGAAGGCTGCACATGCTACGCGTGCACAAAGCATCATCGCGCCTTCCTCCAGCACCTGCTCGCTGCCAAGGAAATGCTTGGCTGGGTACTCATTCAGCTACACAACCACGCCATTCTCTCGGCCTTCTTCACCGGCATTCGCGCCTCCATCGAAGCGGGTACCTTCGACGCCGACATGACCGCTTTCGAGGCCTATTACGAACCTACGCTTCCCGAGAAGTCTGGCCAAGGGCCGCGAGTTAGAGGATATCAGTTCAAGAGCGAGTCGCATGATCCGCATAGGGAGAAGAAGAACCCCAAGGCTTTCAAGAAATATAATGAAGAGACAATCTTGAAGCTGAAGGCAGCTCGTAGCCAGCAAACACAAAAGAGACCAGCAATGACAGACGTTGTCGACGACGAGGCTCTGCTGGGCTTGGTCCAATTGGACGAGTATGTTGTGGACGCGGATCCGGATACGCATATGAAAGACTTGAAGGTGAAATAGGATTGAAGGGCCTGGGTACTCCAAAGGATCATCCAAATACATTGCCTTCCCAATCCACGCGATCCATCGCCTAATACTACGCGTCTCTAGAGTCTACCGCATTTATGACCACATTGGCAAGCTCCCTACCCGTACGCGCATGCACCGCCCGCAGTCTGCCGCCTCTGGTCTGACCTGGTGTAGCATAGCAAGATTCATCATATATCATCAGATAGAACATGTTCTCTATCAGATCCGACGTCACCAATGGCCCATCGTCAAGTATATCCACATACATCCATGTGGTTATATATTCTTTGCCTGGAACATCTTCGCCCCATAAGGACGAGCTTCGGCGTATGCTCCCCTCCAGATCAGCTTTGACGACACCGACGTTTACGAACATTTCGGCCATCGCAAGGACTTGGTACTGCTGATCAATTTCGCAAGTCCTTGGGAACAGAATGACTTCGGCGAGAGCTGCGAGTTGGTCTTTGGCCGCTGATTGCTGGACTTGCGAGGCGTCGTCTGAAGCGCTTGGGTCAAAAGGCGCTTCAGTTATGACCCTTGTGTTATTACCGATATCTCTTTCCCAAATGCGTTCCCCGCTGCTAGCAACGAGACCTGGCATGAGTGGTGATCGCAATGGTATGTCAAGCTTGTCCAGGATCGTGTATTGGTTTGTGTAGTCTATCGAATGCGACACTTCGGTGGTGCTGGCCGGCATTGCGAAGGAGCGACTGGCCCATAAGAGAAGAAAAGGGTAGAATATCATCTCGGCTTCCGCGAAATTGCTGTGTTAGATGACAGCCAGCCGTGGACATCTTACCACCTGCCTTCTTATATGTAGTAGTACGCTGGAAAAAGACCTGTTTACCAAATCGCGTAGGCATTACAGCAAGCTTGGAAAGTATTGCTGCTTGACCATGTTGTACAATATGCTCAAATCCGAAGTGACACCAAGATCGCACGACGTGTCAGAAGTAATGGTATCACATCTACCCGGACAACTTCACTCCTGCCGGCGTGACATGACTATCGCAAACATGTTTCTACTGCAAACATGATACTCTTTGCGGCCCGGTCCATTCGTTTTCGTTTGCTATTCGTCACATCCCTTACAGGGCCACAGTATCTTTTCGTTCGTATTCCGGTCTCGCGCTTGGCAACGTGTAGCCACCGGCATTTTACCCTTCACATTATCAGCACCACGTTTCTATGTGTATATCACAACGAAACATTGGCTACTCGTTACGAGAAGAAATCACCAGAGCAGCAATCACTATCGATGCGCACAATCTTCCAATAACGCTAAGACTCGTGTGCTGTCTACATTAACATCCGCCATCATACGAACACAATAAGCGACGCCTCTCCAGTGGATTCGTCACATGACTGCACCTGAGCAGTCCACTATACGTCTCTCTTGCCTCCCAATCATCCATTCCGGAACGCCCAAACTCAAGTCTACGGGTACTCAGAACTCGCAGACATATCCGCGATGGTACTTACTCCCCCCTGAACACGTGATCGTAGGCTCATCGGACTGGGGATCTTTCCCACACTTCCCGATAGCCTTATCTCCGCATTGAATCTGGCCAGCGTCGACGCCATTGCCTTCGTAACGACAGTCCTTCTTGCCGGGTACTTCGATAGGGAATGAGACCTGTAAAAAACATCCAAGTCAGCATATGTTAAAGAGGAAAAGAAGGACGGTTTGCTTACTTCTTTGCTGGGAGCCGGAGGATGATCGATGGCGTGGGGACGGGAGTCTTTGCCTAATTCTGTATAATGGATTAGCTCAAAGGCATTGTTCTTTTCGTCGCCCCCACACGGCCCCCATGCTATCCCTTGCTTCCCTCGAAGGGCGATGTAGAGGTATTTATCCTCATCCCAGACGCTGTATAGAAGCTGGAGGGATAATTCAGGATGTGCCTAGTAAACCTCGGTATTAGTAAAGGTCATTCGCAGTCGTATGGACTAAGGTTAAGCACTTACATTTCTAGTGTTGTGTGCCGCTATCGAAGTGCTTTCACTCGCCAAGGTTTCCAGAGGAGCTGCTGAGATACAGGATAGACCGGCAAGTAGCCCGATAAATGAGTTATTGCAAATGAGCATAGTGGAGGGTAGTATTGTCGAAGCAGATGCGCAAGCCGTTTCTTCGCGAGTAAGTGAGAAAGAGATGATGGCTTGAGAAGCAAACTAAGGTACCAGACAATCGTGCAGTTATTAAGTGATAACGGTAGATCATGTATGGTGGTATGGAGAGAGAAGGCTTTGAGGGTAGTGCGAATTTCTCTTTTATAGAATCGGGTACGTCAGACTAAAACATGTCAAGAACATTGTATCACTTCGATTGAGTACACCGCTTTATACCTAGTATTGCTTCATAAAGTGTGCGCGCATTGTGCGAGACTAATGGAAAGAGTCGTCACTCTGTGATTCATGTGCAAGCATCGGCATTCACATGTCTTCCAGACAAGGTTCTTTGAGCGCAAGTAACATCCTGATTGTATTCGCAGCTAGCATGTGGAGAGACTGGTTATAAGGTACATCTTTTTGACAGCACAGGAAGTAAATTTGCTGGACATCCTAGTTAATGATGTTTTCACACTTCCAGCAATGGAAATGCGAGCATGAGGCGCATTGCGCTGGGTGCTCTTTTGCCACGTTATCACTACCGCATTGGTGGCAGTTCCAGTTGTAGGATACGGAGTCTACTAGGTATTTGATAAAGGAGGTTACTGACATGCTGGTCTTTGGTTCGGGTTTGGTTTTGTGATGGGAGTTGGTGGTGTAAGTTTTGAGTATGATGGGATGATTTGTATCTAGACTTATAGGTGAGAGGTTTGTCTGTAAACAACGTTTGTGGTTTTTGATACGATGTTAACAATCGAGATAGATCGTTGTGCGTGCGTGGTGTTAGTAACCTTAACGTTATGTTTCGTGGTGTGAGTGAATGCCTAGGTAGTATCATGAAAGCGAGTTCTGTAGCACATAGACGGGCATGCTCCTGGCCCCCGATGTCTTATCGATGCCGATGGAATTAAGATACAAAAGATAGTATACGTAAATCTTATCCTTACATGTCACGTTCGGATCCGCAACATCGAAAATGGATACCAATGATTTTTAGTCCTCTTCTTCTCGACGTCTTATGGGCTCCCTACAGTAACGGTCATGGATCGGATGTATTAGCTGATGAACTCACGCGTCTTTGTTTGGCTCAGCGACCAGATCCGCCCTCGATTGGAGTAAGAAGGTGAGAATGTCGGAGTGGTGAGAAGATTTATGAAGGTAGTACACAACCTTGTTTACCGGGCGACGGTGTTCTTGATCGACAGGCTGTGATCAATATCTCGGCGAAGGTAGCGATTGATTTCGGCATCGGTGGCGAAGATGATCTCGGCGTTTTGGAGTCGAATAGCTTAGGGATATTCATGGAGACACTTTACTGGCGCTTTCGTCTGGAGTCTATTCGGCAGAGTGAACGTAAATGTTCTTATCGGGCTAGGATCTTTCCTCAAGACAGTTGGTTTTGTACTCATGCGCGACAATATCAAGATGCACCCGCTGCTTTATTCCCATCACTCAGTGAGATGTTTGAGAAATGCCTCAACAGGAACTGACGTTGATATGTAATAAACTCAAGGCGCCGAACTAGTATAAGCTCTGCATTCCAGCGCGTTTCGAACGTCGAGAAGAAGGTTGGATATGGCATATAGCCGTCCCACACTAGTGCAAACTCTATCTGTAAAAAGCACATGTCAACGTAGTTGGGCTCGGAGACCCCACGGAACGCTTTGTCCAATACGTCTTGGGCTGCTCAACCTTAAATGCCGAAGTCAATACCTCAGTCATCGCAGTCCTTCTGAAATTGTGGCAATTGATAGGTCTAAAACACGTGTGTATTGCGAGAGTGGTGGCGAAAGAAACGCCGAGGCCGCTTCTTGTATATAGCCCTCCCCCTACCCGGAAGCTTGGCGTGTGTAGCTGTACGGGCCCCATTGCGGTCTTTTACAAGAGAGCATTAGAAGCGGCTATATCTGGATGACGTTGCTGTCAGACTGAAGATCCAAGAGACGGCATATCCTCGGGCCTCCCCCGCTCGGTATACACCACGCAGTAGAGGTCGATAGGATCTGCCGGCTCGTACGAAGTGCCAGCCAATTGCTCTCCCGTAAGTGCTTATCGCAGCATACCCTACGCATATAACTTCGAAGTACTCGACGCTTCCGGACTTGCCGTTGCACCTTCAATCCCAAATCATCACCATTTCCATCTTCTTAGAACTGTCTATATTCTCATTCATCATGTCCGTCCTCGCTACCCAAGTCGAAGAACCCACGAAATGGGGAACAGCCACCGAGGTTACAGCAGATCGCTACAGCCGCACCAATACGATGCAGCGTGGCTACGGTCATGCCCTAACAGAGATGATGAACATCTCCAAAGGCCAACACGTCCTCGTGGCTGCCTGTGGTCCCGGAAGCGACGTTCTCGACATTGCGCAAATCGTAGGCCCGACTGGGAAAGTCGTGGGGTTTGATCTAGACAAATACAGCATCAAGCGGGCGCGTGAGGCCTTGGAGGAACATCCTGAGCTCAAACCTTATGTAGAGCTCCACGTCGCCGACGTGCACGATCTTTCCATGTTCGCAGGACAGAAGTTTGATGCCATACACTGCAACATGTCATACCACTGGTTTAGCGACAAACCTCTCTTCCTCGCTCAAGCCGCCACTTTGGCCAAGCCCGGCACTGCTATTGGTCTCGCGACTCAGGACGGCGCATTCCTTCTACCCATCCAAGACGTCCGCAATGACGTCTTAGCGGAACTCGGCGAGCCTGTAGATAATTTTATATGGCCTTCGACCCTGTCGGAGATGCAGCGCGATCTGAGCGCCGCTGGGTTTGGCGATGTGAAGGTATCGCGCGGCTTTGGCACGCGTACGCTCGACAGCGTGGAGGCGCTGTGGAATTGGTGCAACGATAGCACAGGGAACAGGTTTGGCTATCACTTGCAGGGCGAAAAGGCGGAGCGAATGAAGGAGATGGTCATGGAGAGTTTCCGCGGTTTGGCGTTGGAGGATGGGCGCGCGATTTTGCAGTTCAAGCATCTGTCTACCGTGTCATACTATGGGCGCTAATGTGTAAGCATTTGGCTCAGGAGACTCTCGATAGCTTACGAAACTCTGAATCTACACAAGGATGTCTGCGCATGCGTTCTGTGGGTGCTCGTAATCGCGGCTGAGTTGTGACGTAACAGCGTGGCAGGCTCGATGAGAGTGGAGACGTTGAGGGTATCGCGATCATTCCGATTGAACGCTCATCGGGGAGATTCTAGAGCGATATGGCTTTCTCGTCATGCCTTATGCAGATACATTGGGGGCAATCCAAATGTAAGTTCAGGACGGACTGAACATCCGGAAGCTGAGGTGGAACAGAGGGCTCGTGCGCAGCCCCGCCGTCTTCCCGAGGTCGCCTTGGCTGATCTGCAACCCTCCGTCGGTTCTCACGACCCTCCGACACTATGACGCATTAACGGCATTTGTCTCATCTCCTGGCTGATTGCGGATGCAGTTTCTCGACATTGACGACCGGTCTGGCGTCAGCTCCAAAAAATGTTGCATTTGGCCGTCCGCCTGATGAACCCGCCAGCCTGTTCATGACTAGAGACCATCGGATCCCTGGAGAAAGAACGTACATTCAATTAGATCAGCAAAACGATCATATCCAACGCCGAACGCCATTGATGATTGAGTCGAGTAGATCCTCGAATGTCTAGGCTACATCAGATGCTGTACAACCGCCCTTCGTTTCGCCTACACAACTGTAGCATTCCTCAGAGGCCAATTGATCCCCTTGTCAGCCGCCCCGGTGTTTCCCAGCCCTGCGCAGTTATACAACCCGACCGGATTATTCTGCACAGCACGCAGATACTGTAGATCGACACATTGCTGCGTTCCACTGCTAGCAGCAAGAGCGATACGTCCATCAGCCATGGCGTTCCAGGTCTGCTGTTCACTCCCAGCAACGCATTCGCGGAGGTAGATGTTGGCCATATCTTTCCAGCCAGACTTCGGCCCTGCATCCATACAGAGTGTTGTGGATGCGAGCTGGATGGAGGTAGCATTATTAGGCGACTTGATGTACCATGATTGCGCCGGCGTAGACGTGAGGGTTTGCCTGAGACATACGTTAGCCAAATGTATTGGCATAAGAACAAAAAGGAGACAATTGTCTTACACCACGAGTGTTGCCCCTGCGGCTCGTGACTTCGGTACAACGACGAATTTGGTATCTTGCGCCGATGTTATGTACACCGAACGGTAGCCTTCTGGTGCTTGTGAGAGACCGGTTGCAGTCAGTGCGAGAGCGATGAGAAAACTGGTGAGCATGCTTGCGGTTGTCGATAGTCTCAATGAAATATCATGATGCTACTTATGTTTGGAGGAATGCTCGACTGATATAGTACTATGGTTTTGAACGACATTATAGAATTAATGTGCAATTAAGCTTCGTTACTCCGTTACTATCTATGCTTGACAACAAAACAAGCACTTATAGTAACTGCGCGGGGCATTAGTGTACTTCTTCGATGTGGGGCCGGTTTACTAGGGTGTATAGTAATCATGACTCTATGGATGGTAATCTATTATTTACCCGGCATCCATCCTGCTTCGTCGGTAGTTGCAATCGTTGTTGGATCTTTGATGTCCGAAAATTGGCTCATCGTGTTGTATCACGCGTCTCGCTGTTGCCTCCGGTCTTCCTGATCAAAACTTTTATGCAGGGGAAGCTGTGCCGCGCTTTTCCTCATCTCTCTTCTTGCCTTCCTCTTTCAGTTGGGCATCGTCCTTTCTGCTCAACTCCACCTGAGGCATCAGGAACCAAGCAGCGACAAATGCGAGCGCATTAAGCACTGCGCCGACAATGAAAACAATCCGGAAGCCCTGCTGATACGCTGCTGCAAGTGCGGCTCTGACGAGATCGGTACGCTCTCGGCCGACCGACTCCCGAAACATGTCTGGCGAATCCAGCAACAGCCGGATTTCTGGCCTCGAAAGCCCGTATGGAACCAGTGATGATCGAACCGCGTTGTTGATTACAGTGCCTGAGATCGCGAGGCCAAGGGTGCCGCCAAGATTGCGTACGAAGTTGCGCGTCGAGGTCACGACAGCCATGTGTTTGCGCTCTACCCCCGCCTGAACAGCGATGAGTGAGGGTTGCAGTGTGTTGCCAAGACCAAGACCAGCGAGCAGGCCATAGCCTATCTGCTTTCCGAGAGATGGGCTATCGAGTGTCGATATCAGGCCCAGACCAATCGCCCATATCGCCCAGCCTACCAGTAGGCACTCTCTATAACGACCGGTCCAGTGTACAATAAGACCTGACAGGGTACTGAAGAGAGCTTATGTGAGAGTTAGACACGAACCGATGTGGTTGAAATACATTGTCTTACTTTGTGTGAGCGTGATGGGGAGTAGTAGTGCTCCGGACTTCACGGCTGAGTAGCCATAGACCAATTGGTAGAATGAAGGAATGTAGTAGACCTGAACAAGAAAGTTCCAGCCGTTCACGAACATGGTTAGCGCGGCACCGTTGACGACTTTGGATGTGAAGATGGTCACTGGTATAGGTCAGCACGAAGCTTTGCCTGTTGCCTGGGGCAAACCTACTCGGTATCAATGGCACGCTGGTGCCTTTCCACTGCCACGCGACAAAGATAGCTGAGACTGCAATGCCAACTACCAGGGTTGCAATGACATGCGCCGATCCCCAAGCGTACTCTCCCCCAGCCCATGTCAAGGCGAGCTAGGATGGTTAGCGTTGGCCAGGATGGTGACTGATGATGTCGCGCAACATACTACGAGCAATGCAGACCCAGCGAGAGCCAGGAACGCTCCGAAAAAGTCGATTGCTGCTAATTTCCTGATATTGTCAGTGTTTGACATGAGCGAAGGTAGCCAGTACTGACCTTTTCCAACTACCGTTGACCTTTCTGAGTGGCATGAAGAACATGACGGAGCCAGTAGTAAGAACGCATAGGAACAAGTTCAGCCGGAAGATCCACCTCCTGCAACCGGCTTAGTCTTGTTTTGATTGGATGTCAGTAGGGTGTCCATACCAAGAATCGTGGCTTTGGGAAGCGAGTGCACCACCTATCACTGGCCCAATGCCATTCGCCAGAGCTACAACAGAGCCCTGACATGAAGTGAGCGCTATGCCACAGAACGCATTGCAACGTCACTTACGAGTATACCCTGATACTTTCCCCTCTCGCGAAGAGGCACAATGTCCGATACGATCATCTGCGCAACCGTCATGAGGCCGCCACCTCCAACGCCCATGAATGCACGGAAGACGATCAGCTGCAGAGCGGACTTTGCCAAGGAAGCAGCTAGCGAGCCGAGAAAGAAGATGCCAATGCCGATAACTAAGAGCACCTTGCGGGACCAAATGTCAGAAAGCCGTCCGTAGAGGAGTTGGAATGACGTGGACGTCAAGAAGTATGCGCCTGCGATCCACGCGCTTTCGTTACTGGCGTTGAGATCCTTGCTGACGATGGTCAAGCTAGCTGCAAGTGTTGTTTGATCCATCAAGGCCAACAAGTCGACGCTCGCGCAAGCAAGGAAAATCTGCTGATACGTAAGTACCGAAAGGGAGAATAGCCGGGTAAGTACCCACCGTAATGATCGTCTTGACTGGTACATAGTCTTTGGAGTATGGAGTTAGCAAAATTCGGAATGTCATCTGCGCATACCGTACTGGTTTGTTCGTTGAATTCTGGAGGCTGTTTCGGCGCCTGAACAGAGGAGGGTTCCGCAAGAGATTTTTCCGGTGTGCTCATGGCAGCCTGGGGCTGATCTCCTGTCGCCATGGTTCAGAAAGGTTCGATTTTTCGTCTTCACGAAGTCTGTGGTGTCTTGGGACGGCTTGATAAAAGAGTAGCACGACTCAACGCGGGCCGAGCTCGACAGATATGATTACGACTTGAAGCGGTGGAGACAACGTCGGTGCAGATGCCAACGCAGTCTGGGACCGCAATCTGACATGTAGTACTCAACCTGGTCCATCCACGCCGATCGGTTGATCTTCCACTTTGTGTATACTTCCGAAGACGTAAGACGCAAGGAGCCGAATGCATCCTTGCAAAGTACGCGATGCAAACTAGATGTGTAAAGGTCTACGCTCGTGCACTAGCTTCTTGGGTCCTGTTGGCTGCCAAATGTTCTTATGTCCAGGTACTATGACTGACAGCCACCAGCAATAAGCAACAAGCAACGGGTGTCGCAGCATGTCCAGTTCGTGGCGCGCTCATCGGGGACGCTGTTGAGTACAATGAGGGCGACTATGCGCGTGTGCTCCACGCAGCGGTGGGCTTCGGTGAAGAATTGCGATATCTGCACGTCAGACGTGCTTCCATACCCTGTCGTCGTGTCAGGCAGACACATGGTGAGGTTTGTGACATTCGGAACTCCAGAACACCCGTGGGGTGGCCCATGTCGCGTCAACGCTAGTACAAAACCACACTAGCACAAGCGCGTCTCGTCCTGACTCGCCGCCATCAATGTGCTCAATGTGCCTCAATGTGCCTCGAAGCCATCAACTACCATCACCATCCCGTCCAATGAGCCCTATCCAGGAAATTTTTGTGTTGCGCTCTCGCCCGTAAATTATAGTAACACGTCTTGGCCGATGCGGGACGTTCCCATGGCCGCAGCGGGAATCCTACCGTACGAGTCCCACTTCGGGATTGATCTTCGCCCCAGCACTAGCACCCATGAAGTGACACCGATGAGCACCTTCATCGTTGCATGTTGCATGATGCCCACGCAAAAATATCCCGGTGCTGTAGATCATTTGGTTCAATATCGACTTCGACAGGCAGGCTCCGATGTGTCACCGCGAAAGCGCTCAGTTAAAGAGCAGTCCGTTCCAGCGCTTGGGCTGCACTCGTACTGTCTCGTACAACTTTCGCTCACTTCAGTATGGTCTCACGGAATTATTTGAACGCCTATTCGGGGCCAGATGCTCTCCAGAACTACTTCGATCCCGACCGCACACCCATGATTCCTCTTGTTGAGATTCCGCCCAGCTTGAACCCGTACTACAAAGATGGTGTCAGAATACATGCGAAGATGATGTCTATGCATCCCTCGAATAATGTCAAGATCATGCCTGGTAAGTGCGAAGTAATCAGACATAGTCAGCATCGATCAATGCTGATATGATGCCAGCGTTGAACATGTTGACCAAAGAAGTCCACCCAGAGAAGTCCAAGACAGTAGTCGAGTACAGTTCAGGATCAACCGTCATATCTCTGGCCTTGGTCTCTCGCATCAACCACGGGATACAAGATGTTCGCGCCTTCTTGAGTAACAAGACTTCGGCTCCAAAACTCAGGCTCATGCAATTCTTCGGACTGGACATGTACGGGTGGTAATCATTTGTGTCTCGAAGTCATCTAACTCACTGGCAGTACGCTCTTTGGTGGTCCTTCTCAACCAGAACCACACGACGAACGCGGCGGCATACATCGAGCTAGAACCATGGCCGAAAAAGACGAAGCAATCCTCAACGTCAATCAATATGAAAACGACGCAGTAAGCTACCCCATCACCTTTAGTCGACGCGGCATAAGCTAATGTCTTAAGAACTGGCAATCGCACGTCAAATGGACCGGACCGCAAATTCATCAACAACTACCCAACATTCGTCTCATGTGCGCGGGCATGGGTACGTCTGGGACCATGACAGGGCTCGGCCAATATTTCAAGTCAGCCAAGCCGTCTGTGGTTCGATTAGGGTGAGTAGATACATGTTCACAGTTTATGGAGATGTAGCCTGACCAAGAGCCCAGCGTGTGCACCGCCGCCGGCGATCGAGTTCCAGGACCTAGATCTCTCGCTCTTCTGAGCCCTGTCGAGTTCCCATGGCGCGACTCCGTGGATGCCATTGAGGAGGTGGGCTCCAAGGATGCTTTCAGTCTATCCCTAGCGCTTTGCCGCGCGGGTTTGATCTGTGGTCCGTCCTCGGGGTTCAATTTGCAGGGTGAGTGGGACAATCTGACACTACAAGTATAGCCGCTAACATTGTTAGGGCTGTTCAACTATCTCGGAAAACGAAAGAGCGACGGCACATTATCCGACCTCGCCAATACCAATGGCATCATCGACTGCGCATTCGTGGCCTGCGATGGCCCATATCAGTACATCGATGAATATTTCGACAAGCTTGGAGATTCCGCTTTTCGACCTATACACAACGAGGTAAGAGGCGCTTTTTCCTTCGGTATCTTCGCGGCCGGCCCTCGTGCTGTCGCGCTTTGTCAAACATAGCTAACATAACTGCAGAATCTCACCGCAGTCGATCTGTACCGCTACGACGAAGCATGGGAACTCACACCTACACGAGCGCTATCGCAGTTTGCCGAATCCGTCGAGAAAAACAACGGTGCTGTCCTGCTTGATCTGAGGAAGCCAGAGGACTTCGTCACCAGTCACATCCCAGGATCGTACAACCTACCGCTACAAAGCCTGAATGCCTCCACACCGAGCCCGTTCTCGGATGCTGCGGTTCTCGAGAAGCAATGGAAAGAGTTGGAATCAACATTCACAAGCGAGCGCATTAGTGCGCATGACCTTGCTGGCAAAGATGTATATATTGTTTGCTACGGTGGTGATACGGCCCGCGTCGCGACGAGCGTGCTCCGCGCCAAAGCCATCTCCGCAAGTAGCGTCAAAGGTGGCATCACCGCATTACGGGAGGAGCTTCCACATCTTCAGATGACCGAGCGCGGTAGAGGTTTGGTGCAGCAAGATTGGCTGAAGTCCCCGGATGTCGCAGTGAGAGAGTTGCGAGCCGATTCGTTGTCTCCGCAAATCCGGGGTGATGATGGGGTTGCAGTGCAGGTCAGGTAACGATACATTCGAAGGATCTTATATACTTGCATGGTATCGATACTTGGCAAAACGAATTCAGCTATTTTTGACTCTTCCACGATGCTTCACAGCGTGCTAGCTCTTGATGACGCCCACAGCGCACCCGTGGACGGCCCCGGGGTGGTGCTTGTGCAATTTCTCTAGTCCATTTCGATGCTAGCGCCGGCGATTGAAAGTGCAAAACCTGTACTCCGAGCCTCCAACGCCGGCTTGAAGCCTTTAGGCGTCCAGATAGTCCGGCCTGGCCTACTCTCATCCGCCCGAGAACGTCGACTAGTCGTAAAATGACCGTCTCAACGTATAGACACAGTTTACGCACACGACTGCGGCACGACCGCTAGGCCGACTGTAGCGCATCATTGCGGAATTTGAGAT
>Ga0265798_10002271_pt1 | contig 28565 bp, 37 predicted proteins | sample P3T30metagenome_FD_192430 | JGI IMG/M metagenome (GOLD analysis project Ga0265798, IMG submission 192430) | Plant litter microbial communities from East Loma Ridge, Irvine, California - P3 T30 | ecosystem: Environmental > Terrestrial > Plant litter > Unclassified | place: USA: California...
CTCGGCGCTGACGTTCAATGGCCACAAGATTCATTACCATCCACAATGGTGTACGGAGGTTGAGGGCCATCGGAATGCGGTTGTGCATGGGCCATTGAATTTGATTAACATGTTGGACTTTTGGAGAGATGTGGCGAGGCAGGGGGAGGATGGGGCGGTACCGAAGAGTATTGCGTATCGAGCGATGAGTCCGCTGTATGTTGGTGAGGCTTACAGAGTTTTGTTGGAGCATGGGAATGGGAATGGAAATGGGAGTGGGGAGAAGGATGGGGTTGAGTGGAAGGCAGAGATTTGGGATAGCTTTGGGAAGCAGAGTATGAAGGGTACGATTGTTGAGTAGACTCGTTCTACTGAATCTCAATTATGCTTCCAGTTGCTGGCACAGCCTATACTTGTTCCCTCCAGGGTCGTCGTTATCGTAAGGATGTGTGAAATGCATGCCACTTGTCAGATGCTGTTTACGCCCACTTGCCCAGCACACTCATCAGAACCAGTCCAGCAACCAGCGCAAACAATGCAGAGATGGTCCTCACCAACCCAGCGGTAAGCATCTTCCCGTGCATCCAGTCCCTGGCAAGCATCTCCACGATACCCACCCACGCCAGGATACCGGCTGACAGCGCGTCAAGCGTGCCAATAGCGATGATAGTACTCGGGTCGTTTCCATTGAACTGGTTCAGAACACCGATACCAATGGCCATACCGATAGGCGTGATGAGCGCAAAAGTTCCAGCCATGATGAGCTTTTGCAGCGTTGATGCGGCGGCTTTGGGCAGCTCGGCGATGCAGGTTCCGAGCGCGATGCCTTCGAACATTTGGTGGAAGAGAATGACGATGAAGAGGGTGATAAAAAAGGTGTCACCGGCGACTACCAACGTAATACCAATGACTGCGACAAGTTAGTGAGGTCTTGTATACTTGTTTAGGGAAAGTGAGCTTACGGATGGAGTGGAAGATGATGCCAGCTTCTAGGTTCATGACGTTGATCTTCTCTTCCATGGGTGTAGCCGTGCGCATAGGTCCATGAGCGTGGACATGGCTGTGCACGTATTCATGCTCCGGAGTCGAAGATGTTCCAGCCGACTTGTCACTAGCAGTTGTCGCCGTAGGGACTTCCGCACTGGATCCGACGTGCTTCTTTTGACGCCACTGCACGAAGCGTGCACCGGCATAGTCAATCAAAAACGAAAGGAACAGTCCAGCCATGAAGATGGCTGCTGTGGTACCTTCATACTTGAGCTCACCCAGACACTCATTGCCAAACATCAAGTCCGCGTGAGTAAAGAGGTGGACGAAAGCGGTCGAGATAACAATGCCAGTGCCAAACTGCTTCAGAACGACGAAAATGATGTTGTTTTGCGAGATCAGGTTGAAGCGAGTGGTTAGGATGGGCATGAAGACACCGAATGCGCTTGTTGCGAGGATGACGAAGAGTAGACCAACGCGTAGTGGGACATTGTAGTCGCGTTGCGTGCTGTCGCAACTTTTTTCTGAGGACCCGCCGACACAGTGTCTGATGATCGGCTTAGTTCGAGATATGGAAGCTGTGTTTTTGGAAGACTTACTCAACACCGGCATGAAAATGGCAATGCTCTTCGGATCCAGCTGGTTCTTCTGAGGCGTGCTCTTCTCCATCATGATCGGAGTGGCCATCACCCTCTTCGACAGCGTCAACAAGAATTTGAACATCCTCGCCAGCGTTGTCGACACAAAAACTAAGACCACGTCAGTCGTGCAACTTAGATGTGGCATCGTACTGACGTTTCGGTACCGTGTGTGTGGCAGTCGGTATACTGTGGCTGCATGTCTTGGGTCCTTGTAGGCCCGACAACTTGGTACTCCTCAGTCCCGACCATGCACCAGCTACTTGTGTTAGCGTCGAATCATTCCACTAGGCGATTGTGTAACATACTTGACAGTGCCATGAGGATGGCACTCCGAGACAGCGGTGATTGAAGGCTTCGCAACATTCGTACTTGATGGTGCTGGTGTAATGGTTTGTGCAGTAACACATGCTGCAAATAGCAGTGCTGCAAGGCGCGTATTTGGTGCCATGTTGAAGGATCGATAAGCGAGGTGTAATTCAGGAGTGTAGTCTGCGGCCCAAGTCCAATTAAAGATATGATAACGAACGTTTAATGTCTCTGCAGGATTTCGTCTGGCTATACCATCAGCACCGTGATGGGGTAAGCCGACAAACTTCACTGAAGATTTTGCGTCCGCTGAGCCGCCACGACAAGACATTTCTTGGCAAGAGCACCGAGATGGACAACTTGCGCCTTGGCATGGTCTTCTCCGATGGCACCTTGTCGAATCAGGAAGGACAAAAGTTGCTTCTGTTGGAGTGGGGTCTAGTAGTATTGTAGGGAGAGCGTAAGTGGCGGAGGTAGTTATTTTCTCCGTGGTGGACGCCTTGGCAAGGTATGTTAGGTAATCCAGGACCCTACTCTCCCTCCTGAGTAGGTATATGCTTGACCATCGACGACGAGAAGTCAACGATTGACCCAATTGAGAGTATTTGCTGAACTCATAATGCAAGCTTTGACTGTGCGCCGTGAAAGAGTTTACAGACAAATGTGTGTTGGAGGCAATTCACACATGTAAGTATCCATCTCAACCTCGAAAACCATTCGTAAACCAACACGGCAGCCACGTTGACACATGCCGTGGGATGCAGCTGGAGAGGTCCGCCTCATGGCATTCGGCTTCACCGAACGTAGGCACTGCTGCCGAAGGCTGGTTCTCTGGCCGTGAAAAGTCTTTGCCACGGAAGTCCAACATGGTGCTCTTTCGACCGATCGAGTGCGTTCCGAGCGGAGATGTGTAGAGCCCCAGTTTACTTAGCTGGATGCCTAGGCTCAACCACGCGGGAGGTGCGTCGGCCAAGACGATCTACCGTGCCTCGACCTGCATAAGCAAGTATGAGGCTCTCGAGAGCAGTGGTGATGTGCCCATGCAAGCGACTAAAGTGATGTTGAGGCGTCTGTCCGTATTGCTGGGCATGGGAGAAGAGGTCGCCATACCGGCAGAAGAGCACCGAGGTGGCAGCGCACAGTCTCTTTGAGACCGCAGCTGGGGCGTATAAAGTGTATGCCACCGACCTGGAAAATTCAACCAGCTTCTCGGGACACTACTCAGTCAGTTCGCACATTCTCCGCTACTGCACGTGTCAAACAGCCAATCGTCAAGTCAACAAAAACTCATCATGGTCGCATACACCCCTCTCGTGCTCCTCGGAGCTTCCACCATCGTCAACGCGTTGTCTCCACGCCAGCAGAGTCCGGCGGTCGTGACTGTCACGGTGCCAGCCCCGGCGCCCGTCAGCACCGCTTGGAACGCTGGAGCAGTGACCGAGTACCCCATCCACGCTTCGTGCAATGCCACCCAGAGGGGTTATATCAAGCAGGGCCTCCAGGAGACCATCATGCTTAGTAGGCAAGCACGCGACCACATCCTTCGATGGGGCAACGAGTCCGACATCTACCAGAAGTACTTTGGTGATGCTCCCACTGGCGAGCCTCTTGGTTGGTTCACCAAGATTGCGGATGGTGACAAGGCCGGCGTTCTCTTCCGCTGCGACAACATCGATGGCAACTGCGGTCAGGCAGGTATGTTCGTCTCAGTTCAATTTGTGTTGACTGATTTACTGACCATGGATAGGTTGGGCTGGACACTGGCGCGGCTCGAACGCTACCTCCGAGACCGTGATCTGCGATCTGTCGTATGAGCTCCGCCGTCCTCTCCAGGGCCTGTGTGGTTTTGGCTACAATGTCGCCAACGGTGCCACTAACTTCTACTGGGCATCGGACTTGCTCCACCGACTCCTGCACATTCCTAGCGTTGGCGAGGGTGTCGTCGAGCACTACTCCACCGGCAAGTACCCTGGTGTTATCAGCATGGCGAAGACCAACTCGAGCTGGTCTGTTAGGGACAGCGACACCCTCCAGTACTTTGCTCTGGAGGTCTACGCCCACGATGTCGCTCTCCCCGGCGTCGGATGCCCAGGCAAGTACACTGCGACTTCATCTGCCCCGGTCGCTGCTGCCACCTCTTCTGTATCTCGCGCTGCCTCAAGCATGCTCGCCTCTGCGACACCCAGCGGCGCTGCTGCTGCAGTGAGCTCTGTAGTCGCCTCTGCTTCTGCTGCGGCCTCGAGCCGTGCTGCTATGGCCTGCACACCACACGACGACCACTGGTAAGATCTCCTAATCCCTATAAGCGCCCCGAGACCTGCTCACTCTTGTACAGGCACTGCCCTCCCGGTGTTCCCATGCCATCTGCTCCTCCATCGTAGATAGCTATTGCTTCAGGATACAGTCCGCCCAGCAAAGGAGGGCCACGTACATAATGATACAACCATGGAACAGTCCAATAAATGATAATCATGAATACCCACACGATAATTCTCTTCCTAGACTTGTCCCGTGTGGTGTTTGTAAGAGACGACACATGGTCGGCACGACCACTCCGCTATCAACATTGCGTGTAGTTAGATCGATCGGTTGTTGGTAATGGCTTGCTGTTGACGATACAGGTGTGATCTTGTCAAATTTTGTGTCGTAACGCGTGACGTAACGTCGCCCGATTCGGCTTAGTGGAAGTCACGTACCAACCTCCAATCTCTCACCAGGTGCGGCAATAATTCGTGATCTATCAACTTGGCAGGCCGCGCCTAGAGTCAAAGTACAGCCTGTATATCATTAACACATTTTTTACAGACTTCTTACTAACCTCAAGACTATTGAGGATAGACACGCTTTTATTTTATTCTATCGTCTCACCCGACACCACCGATGAGTCTCCATGGTGTTTCTCCGCAACCAGAGTCCTCTTGCACTGCAACGCGCGGATCGCCCATGTGTCTGGCAATGCGAAGTAGGCGCATTTCAGACAGCGCATACTCGACAGCGCATATTCGACAGCGCATGTCCGACCCAGGAGCCAAAGCCCTATCTGCTGAAGACGCCGTACTTCCCCTTTCCTTTTGCTCTCACAACATCTACTGCGCCTCCAATCCAACATACCCAAAAGCCAGTATTCACGCTGCCACTGCGATGGTTTTGGGTATTTTCTCGACCTACCGGCCGAACTACGCGACCACGTATATCGTTTCCTGGTAGCCGACCTACCAAGCAGAATTTTCATCACCGACCATATACCACTGTCGAAACTGGTCGTGATGCCAGATCTCCTACCTAACATCTGCTTCGTGAGTAAGAAGCTGCGCGAAGAATGCGTACTGATTTACTTGCAACGCACCTGGCTTGTGTTCGACAATCTATGGTTGCCCACTGTTGGGCGGTCGATCAGGCCGCTTGAGGAGTTTCTTGCTAGGTTTGATCGGAGCTACAATTCTATCCGTATGCTTACTTTCCACGAAGTATCGCACTTTGGCAGCTCCACGTCTCCAGAAACACTGTATCCCGGGAAATTTGTAGCCCGCTGCGCAGGACTCCAAGACCTCATCATCCATTTTCGATTCTCGCGTCTAATCTGCTACAATGAAACTGCTGTAGCAAGGTATAGCGGTAACCTTGAGAGTGCTCACAGTCGCAGTAATGGCGGTGTACTCTCTCACGTCCGGATGTTGACAGAGGAAGAGCTTCGAAATCGCTGGGGCTTCGCCGGAATATTTGCGCTTGAGAGGCTGAGAACGGTCCAATTCTGCTGCACAGTTCCACGTTGGCAGCAGGACGAGCATCGTCTCGGCAGTCCCGAAGAAATGGTGAGAAACTTCAGTGAAGTGTTGCGAAAAGGGTTTGCAGCGCACGGACGGACTCTGGCATGGAGTGTAGAAGCCGTTCTGACAATATAAGCGTCCTGGGCAGTATTTCTCTCCTTCACTTCGACATCGTACGCTAGAGTGCAACTGTTCTCGTCGAAAATAACGCTGTCTATCAGGAGTGAGCAGTATACTGCATGTTGTCACATATGGGCGAAATTCGATGATTGTCCAGGGAGTGCGCTGTCGAATTACGACGCATTAATTTGCATAATGAACTACAATTGTAGCCATCATTGGCTAGTTTGTCTGACACATAACCCTGTATTCTCGCTCGTACGTTCCAGCCTGCAGTAGTCGCCAAGGAAGAAAAGGAGCACGTTGTCGGCTGAGGGCAAGTGATCCGTCAATGTGCCAGCTCGACTTGGCTTGATTGTCTTCACTGGTGATTTCTGCCGCGGCCCAATACGTAGTGATTTGTACGTCTAACTAGCGGTTTCTTGGTCATATCTGTAACGGTTCTGGACTAGTACGTACTACTCTATACTTAAATAGCTCTCCCGAGATGAGATGCCTCATAGGCTTGTCAGCTCTCATCTCTAGACAGACAATGCAGTCCCCCTCTTCCTTCGATACCGTTACAATATTCATCCTCTAGTAATGATCCAAATCACTAAGGCACCGCAACCTGTCCATCAACTTCTCTCAGAATCCTCAAATTTGTCTCACACTGTCCAAATTAGACACACCATTTTTGATCTTCCACATCTATTGTCCAGTACAGCAAGTCTTCTTCAGCATCAGAAACTGACCTCCAAGAGCATGCTGCGCAATACCGATACAATGAACTTCATGCGGTTCCCAGCTGATTTCCGCGTCCGAATTTACAACGAGATCATGCAACTCACAGACCGTCCCGAGCTCGAGGACACAGGCATCGCACGGCGCCAGCATAAGATCATGGACTACAAGATCATCGACCCACCGCCGTCCACTCCTGCATCTCTCCGCAACTTCTCCGCGTTCCTTGCATCTTGTAAGCTCATTTACCGCGAGTTCGAGCATGAACCCCTGAAGTCTGTCCGAACTTTCCTCCACAACAAATTGCAGACCATGTGGCTCGACGTGGCGCCCGGCCTTGCGCTCACCCTACCCACGCCAGCACGCCTTTGCGACACGGTGAACATGAAAATTGGCATCCCGATAGCCTACTACAGCACACCCAAGGCTTTCTTTGACAAACACCACCACACAATCCTGCTCCACACCCTTCTCGATACGATCTCCTCGTTCACGCTGTACCCCTGATCTGACACCGAGACCGACTACGCAGTCTGTTCGGAGGCAGGCTTTCTCATAATGCGACATCTTCGTATAGTGTTGGACTTCCGAAATGCGGAGTTTACGGCACAGGGACAGTCTGCGTATGGTGGCCTTGCCCGGTTGCAATACGAACCAGGTCCCATGGTAGTCGAGTGGGATGCGAGCTGGGATACGCGCTTTGCGCCATATAGGACGAGTAGATGGATGGAATCACCAGTTGTTGGTAAAGTACGTCTAGCCCTGGGGAAGGCTGAGATCAGCCACACTGGGGCAATGCAGGCAGTGATTCGGGAGTAAGGCGGTCTGTGATTCTTCGGGTAGTTACTAGTTGGGGTGTGTGCTTCGCATTTGGGACGATATACAACATATACACATGGTTAAATTGATGTCATCACAATCACTGAAAGGATGTGGTGGGGGAAGACTTTTTCTCCAGCACTAAAAGGCGGACGTCAACTAACAGTGAGTTTAGCTGGCGGCGATTGCCCATACAATACGAAAACCCAATGAACCTATTAGTTTCCAACCAGCCTGATGATCGGCAATAAAAAGCACGCTACCTTTCCTTCAACGGATCAAACACCTTTCTTCCCATCCATTTCCCCTCCCGCCACTCCGCATCGTACAGCACCACCGTCCTATTCTTATCGAGCCCGTAGTGCACCTCCTCAGACCGACCCAAGCAGAGCGACTCAGGAGTGAACGTGGCGGGAAAGTACTCTTGCGCATAGTAAGCGAAATGGCGAATGCTGCCAAGCTCGCGCAGATCGTCGCGCATGTAGAGGCCGAAACACGGGAGCGTGGCGATGAGCGAGTCGATAAGGGGCTGTATAGATGCGTAGGGGCGCCGCTGCAAGCCAAAGCCTCCTACTGGGACCAGTTCTGACGCGAAGGCGCGGACTTCACCTGGTACGCCGATGTAGATGGTGACTGTGTCCGAGAGCTTGGAAATCACTGGAATGTGGAGTCGGTCGGCTGTGAGCGTCCAATTGGTCTGGAGCAGGCCGGCAAAGGCATTGATGATTTTGAGTGCCTCTGTCTCGATCTCAAGATAGATTTCCCGGCAGGAGAGGAGGAGGCCACGATATTCTTGAAGGCGAGCAACGGTGGGAATGCCGGATATAGAGTCGAGCATGTAGCCATAGATCTGGAGGCGTAATTCCGCGGGGAGAAGGAGAAACGAGGTGGTGGTGGGTGTGGCCATCGCTGCATCAAAGTCGGAAATGCCGGTTTACTGTATCGGCTGAGGTCGAAAGATCTGCTCTAGGAGAAGCTCGGTCTAAGAACAGTACGAGACAGGATGAAATTTAAGCGGGAGCAAGATGAGTAATATGACGCTAACGAGAATGCGTCACGCGACGCGGTTTGCTTTCACCTGAAAACAATCTCAACCGACGTGATCTCAGAGCCTGCGTGCTCCCTCCTCAGCAAGATCATCGCCTAATTCTTCCATTCGCACCTTATCCGCCACGCTCATGAATCTGTCAGCAACCTCGAAGCCGGATTTTGTGGGCAGGTCATCCCCAATCATCACCTCGTCATCCGGAAAAGCTTTCCACATCTCGGTCGACGAAGCCATCAGCGTGAGAGTCTCCGTAGTGCAGTCTGCGATGCCGCCGCCTTCCACATAGCGCCACGTCTGTGGGCCTGGCGCTTGCCGATTAGGTGTGGCGAGGCAAAAGTTCATCTGCGAAATGGCACATGTCAGCGCAACAAACGCCAGCAACATGCTGCGCTTTACGTACTTCATAGTTTGGCACACCGCGTCCGACATTCCTATGTACCATCCACGTCGCCATACCAGTACCCATGCCGAGCCGGGTGAACGCCAGATCGATAACGAAGAACGCACCGAATGCCCCGAGGATGCATATAAAGATCGCAAACCAGAAGCAGCAGAAGGTGTAGGCGCCGTGGTATCCCCGCTCGACTATGTTGAGATGTTTGACGCAAGGTGCGTGCTTCTGTTCATGTCCGCTCTCGCCCCAAAAGCCGGATATTGACTCCTCGTCATTGTGGGCGGTGGATACGTCTATCGAGTGTACCATGCCGTAATCGTAGGGCGGAGGCGACGTTTCGTTGTCAGGCATACGGCGAGGAAATTTGTTGCGACAAAAGAAAGCGAGGAGACCGCCATGCGGCAGAGCCATGTCGTGGTTCATTCGTGGTGTCGTCATTGTATATGTTGATACTCGAGGTATGCTGAAGATGTGATATGCGTGTATGTTATGCTATGCAAAGGAAAGCTGCTTGGTGTGGAGAGGTTTGACAATCGTGGTTCGGCGCAAAGCCAGCAAAAACTACTGGAAAGGTTATCGTTCGTCATTGCTCTCTGTCACTGCTAACTATATGTTATGAGGAAGGAATCGTGTGTCGAATGCGGAGCCAGTGCTGTTGGTTGCGGAGTGCAGGTGCGAGCATCGCTTCGCAAGCGGTCTTGGACTGGAAGTGGTTGGCGAGGAATGCGCGACCAGCCTCCCCTTGTGCAACCACCATAGCGACCACCACAGCTAATACATTGTTCAATACCATCAGTATCTAAGTTCGACCAACAGCCTCCTCTATATATGGCATATGCACGATAAAGCATTTAAGCTCGCGTACCTCCAAAGAGTCCTGGGCTACTAGTCGCTGTGTTTGCGGTAGTGCCTCCGAAGAGTGGCCGAGAAGGCGGAGCAGCGGAAGGTTGAGCAGCGGAAGGTTGGCCGCCTCCAAAAAGGGGGCGTGATGCTTGAGCGGGCTGAGCAGTGATCAATTGTGAGCTGCTGAACAGACCGAAGCCCGGTGGTGCCGGCTGTGACGATCTGCTACCGAACAATGTGGAAGAACTTGTCGCTGGCGCTGGGTGTGACGCTCGTAGAGGAAAGGACTGGCCGGCACCGGGCATGACAGTATTACTCGCCACTGGCACCGCTGGCGATGCAGCAGCAGTTTGATGTTGTTGAAAAAGCGCAGGTAAAGCCGCAGGCACTGGCTGGGGCGCTGGCGTCTCAACCTCGACCTTAATTGGCCACGACTTGATCAGGAGGAATGACAGCTGGTCGATGCACTCCAGCTTAGCCTCTGCGTCTGGAAATTACTTGATGTCTGTTTTGAACTCTGTGCGGAAAGCGCTGATGACGGCGTCGCGAAGTCCTCGATTCGAGTCCGGCGTGGTGCTGTAGGCAATCTGAACAGCTTCGATGAAGTCTTCAGAGTGTGCGTGCTCCGATAGACAAGTCTCGAATTTTCTTTTCGCGAGGTCGCATAGTCCTTCGACTTGGTACTTGTCACCAAGGGCGTACATCTTGGCGTGGATGGTCAACGGATTAGCGACTTCAATCGCGTCGTCTGCCTTCTCAACGACAACGTATGGCTTTGGTCCGGCGTTGACATTCATGGGCTGATAGTTATTGTTCGTGTTAGGCGACAGACAGGAGCATTGGGGTGGGGTAAAAAGACACCCGCTGGGCGATCCTTTGCGTGGGTGATGGGTTGTTGGAGCAGTTGCAGCATCGTCCTGACGACCAGCGTCGAATCTTGCGATGTCATGACCGTCGCAAGGAGCATAATTGCCAAGGTATGCGAAGTCCACAAAGCGACGGATCAACTCAGGGTCGTCCTCGGGCAGATCGATGCATTTCTCCTTGGCCTCCTTTCCCACCGCAAACTTGATGCTTTTCCCAAAGAATTCGCTCCTCGAACAGACAACTACAGTGTGCGCATTGAAGGTGGACGAGCCACATGTTATGGTCAAATCGGTAAAATCGCCGTTCTTCCAGGACCTAAAGCTGCTCAGCAAAAGCAATCAACGGGCTCGGGGGCGGATAATCACCTCACGATGGCTGGCGGACAAGCTCCCGGCATTCTGATGGTGACACTTGTAGTATGTTGCTGAAAGATTGGAGATGGAATCGAGGACTGGTGGCAGTACTTTGATGGCGAATATCGTGTCCGCTGAATGATGTTTGAAGCAAACAATCGTCGATGGACCGTGCACGTTCAATGTTGCCTCGGAAATTGGTTCGGTGTCTCAGCGCGGCGGCAGGACCACTTTTCTTCCTATGTAGAACCCACAAGTATCCCCATGATACATCAGCAGCCCGACTTCTTGCTGAGCACGTGACACAACTTTATACGAGATAGATTGATTTCTACGCGCTTGCTCTTGTTGCACGGCACCCTCTGAACGAACAACAGCTGCGACTTCACAATATCGTACGTTTACCTCCTGCTCACCGTCCATGCCCATGAATTGTTCCCGCCTCAAACGAATCCGAACCTGCAGGTAGTTCCTGCACTGGCGTAGCCGTAGTATGCGCATACTTTGAAAACAGAGACGCCTGCGACTGGTACATCGGAGCTTCTGAACTGCCCCTCTCCTTTCCGGTACACATAGCGGGCCTTCTCCATCACCGTATCGCTGTTGGCTGTTGCAAGGTTGTTTGCATACAGCAGAAGCTTTCTTCGTGTTCATAAGAACCATGCGATGGCGCCGAGCACCGCCTACCACGCATCTGGCTAACGCCCCTGCAATAGGTTTCAAGCTACCACCGGTACTCTTGGTGTTTCTGCTGTCACCACTACTGGCTTGACGAGGCGAGCGGTGCTCTTATGTTGGAGGTAGTGTCTCGAGTCGTCCAAATCTGGAGGTTGACAGCACTCTTGATACTCAAGGACCATTTCTGCCACATCTACTCACAACAAGTCGGCAGGCGCGAATGGTTTATAGACTGGAGCATGCCTCTGAAAATCGATAGATTCCAAGCAGTGAGCTGTCCAGTCATAAGAATTGGAGCCGCCTCATGATCCACAGACGTAGCCATCGTTAATTTTTACACCTGACAAGTATCCACGCATTCGATCACATGCTCCACCAATCTGCAGTTGCCAAGTCGTTCTTGACAACGTGGCCGTAAGCCATCGTGCTCCTTTTACCAAAAATGTCTCATTTTCCCATCCATTACTACGCCTTCGGTTCCTTTCCCCCAATCTCCCCACTCTCCTTGATTAAATTGTTCTCCCCCGGCCTCACCGCGCCATTGTAACTCTCATGATGCTGCCCGGCCGCATACCTCTTCAAGGTGTCCAGCTCCACGCTTTTCAGCGCCGCAATATGACTACTTTCGAGCTTGACCTCGGGCACGTCCTTTCCACCGTTATCTGCCAGTCCCTTCCAAGCGCTGGCCTCGACACAAAAGTGCTGGCCGGGCCCGACGCCGGCTTTCCGTAGGTCGGTGCCGTTAGATGCAGTCATGTCAAGGAAGGCATTGGTCAGGAGCGCGGCAATGGGATTCGAGGCGGTGCAGAAGCCTGTTGAGAGAGAGGAGGGGAGCGATTTCGGGGCGGAGCTTGGGGAGGAGTGTTTGTAGAGTGGTTTGTTGAGAACTGTTGGTGATGTAAGTTGGATGAGCTGGGTCGTTGGGAGGCAGAGCATTACCATTCTTCTGCTTCACGTCCATAGAGCCTTGTTCGTTCTTTTGTGACATTCTGATGATGTGGAGTTTGTATGCGACGTTTTGAGGTCGAGATGTGTTTTGCGGCGCTTTTTGAAGATACAAAACTGTAGGAGATGCAGCAGAGAAGGCAGTGTATCGAAATGCTCAATTGGAAAGTGTATCTGAAATGGCATCTAGCCCTTTCACTGACGTTTGACTTACCATGATGCTGTCATTGAACTCTTGACGTCACCAATCTGAGGCTTGTACCTTTACTTCAGCTTCATCGCCCCTGTATGTCAGCGATTTCCCTATACGAAGGTGGGCTCCTTGAGAGTACTGATGCAATAGTATCTACGGGAAGATAAGAATGAGCATTAGCTGAAGGACGAGACGACGCGATCGATAACATGCCAATGCCCACTGCTCGGCATTGCCTTCCTCGTAAATTTGCACTAGTCCCAAACCGTCTTGGCTTCCGGTTGCTCCTTCCCTTCTTCTTCGTCTCAACTCGCTCGAAACATCACGACCGCAATCACCACATCGGATCTTTTGTTGCCACAGCCACGAATCCATGTCCTTCCATTAACATGCATCAGGCCGCGCAACGATCTTCTAACGGCTATCGCCTTACCATGAACAATCGTTTCAATCCGGCCTTTGGCAACACCGACATGCCGACACGAGCAGGTCGACGAGTCGCTCGACTTCTTAGAACCCAATCCATCGGGAAACAGGCCATGATCTACAGAGCCATCGAGCAACTACTCATCGGCTACTGCACCCTCAACCAATTCGGCTTCCCGCATGGGATTTGTCCCGAATGAAGTTCTCCAAAAATCGAAGTCTTGGAGATCAGCCTTGTCGACCACGCCTCCTCGCGCGAATTGCGCCATGAGTCGCACACTCATCTCCGTACGAATACGGCATGAACCTTAATGGATGGCGTCGTGGATCGTTGCACCTCCGAGTCAGCCGTTTACGCCAATCATTTCTACATGCAATGCGGTGTGCAGAAACTCCAAGGTGACGCAATGCTCACTCGGCATGATGGAGTGATGACAATGAAGCTGCTGGCTGACAATGCCACAACTCCCGAAGCGCGCACGGAATCGCTATTTGGGTATGATATGAGCACAGCGTCGAGAACACAATGCGGGGTCAACGAGCGACTAGCACGGAGCAGCTTGCTACACTTCGCACCGTTCGATCGACTTCACGAAATCCTATCAATAATGCCTCGGAGACGGGTAGACACACCACCACCGATGTCACTGACACTCATAGCGGTGAGGCACGTGAATTTCCCGAAACCGAGGTCACCCTTCAGCCCAATACGCTTGGATGACGTTCAATCATACACTTGTCGCTATAGTCTGTACACGTTCACGCTTCTACGTTGGCTACAGCGCGGGTTGGTGCAATCCGGCGAGCCGAATAGTAAGTGACAACGCTGGCGCCTGCTAGCTGTGGTACTAGAGACGAACGCGAGTTTGACCCTGCTCTAGCTTACATCTGGATCATACGGTATACGACGCCACGCACGTTGGTATAAACATGTCCGACGACCGTCGTCAGCAGCCATGATATTGCTCGACTGAGTTGAGTTTCCATCACATTCCGAGTCTCGATTCTGCTCTTCATCATGGGCCCTTCACTCTTGAGCGTTGTCTTGCTATGCTTTTTCTTACCAAAGGCCTTCTCGGCACCAGCGGCCTCAGCGCCCACCGTGACAGTTGCCTCGGGAGTCATTGTAGGAACGACCCTTCGGCTCGTCAACCAGCCTTCAGTTACAGCCGCTGCAAATGCCTATCTAGGCGTTCCTTTTGCCGCGCCACCTGAGCGATTCTCGCCTCCACAAGCAGCATCTGCATGGTCGACTCCGCTTCAAGCGCAGGCACGCAAGCCTGCATGTGTCCAGCAGTTTACTAGTGAAGGCGTTAGGACGTACTTCAATAACCCTCTCGGTGCTGCGCCTGAGGAAAGCGAAGATTGTCTCTACCTCAATGTCTTCACTCCTCCTGGTGTCGCCCCGAACAGCAAAAAAGCTGTCATGTTCTGGCTCTTTGGAGTAAGTGAAATCCTTCTGTCTTGAGGCTTGCGTTGCATATTCACGCTCGCAGGGCAATCTCCAGCTAGGCAACGGCGGAGTCGACTTTTACAACGGCAGCTCACTCGCTGTTACTCAAGACGTAGTGGTCGTAACGATTAACTATCGCACCAACAGTCTGCTCCTCCCGGCAAATATCTGATGCATTGGCTGATATTCGCTTAGTCTTTGGCTTTTCCAACTCCCCCGACGTTCCATTTGAATCCCAGAACTCCGGCTTCTTAGATCAACGCTTTGCGCTCAACTGGGTGCACGAAAACATCGCTTCCTTCGGCGGAGATCCCGCGCGCGTTATGCTCTTTGGTGAATCTGCTGGCGGAGAGTCCGTGAAACAGCTGCTTGCAAATCCACCGCAGACAAACTCACTTCCTTTCTCGTCGGCCATCCTGCAATCACAACAATCCGCTCTTGTCGGTAACGGCCTTGTGAACTTCAAGCAAGTCTTGAGCAACTTTGGTTGCGCAGACACCGACTGTCTTCGCAAGGTACCGGCAGCTGATATCAAGGCGTATATCGAGAAGGAGGGGCTCGCATTTCCGCCCGTAAATGGTGACGGCACTGCGGTGGCCGATGTACGGGATAGCATCAGATCTGGAAAATGGGCCAAGGTACCTGTTATGCTTGGCAGTAACCTGAACGAAGCGAGCGTCTTCCTCGCTGTCCTAGGAGCACAAGATGGGCAGACTGCACTCAATGGTCTTTTCGATCAAGCGAACATCACTTCAAGCGCGAGGGACTCCCTCCTTACCATGTACGCTGCAGACGGCGCTGGTAATGATGTGGCCTCGAGGTATTTAATGTCACTTCGACAAGATGAATTGATAACTGACGAGACATGTCGCAGGATTCTCACCGATCTCCTCTTCACATGCACCACGTCCTCCCTCGCAAATTTTCTTGCCCTAAACAGCTACACCACGTACCGCTACCGCTTCGATGCTGCTTTTCCCTCAACAACTCTGTTTCCCAACGCAGGCGCATACCACTCTTCCGAGATTCCAGAAGTCTTCGGGACATACCCCCTTTCAAGCAAGTACGGCACTGTAACGCAGCAACAGATTGATCTCAGCGCCTACATGCAGGGAGTATGGGCCGGTTTTGCGAAGAATCCGAGCGCGGGAGTTGGATGGCCGAATGTCCAGCCTTTGGGTCTGCAGAACGATTTGGGAGTGTTGGGGAAAGATGGATCGAGTGGTGTCACAGTGAGACCGAGGATTGAGGCGGATTTTGCGTGTCCGGTCTATGCGCCGATTGACGATGCGGCTGGACTGTCGTATCGCTGAGTCTTAGGTCCAGTGTTCGAACCTAAGCCAACTTAGTCTTACGCCACAGCTGAGGGCAAATGCGCATTCCGTGAAGTGGCATCAAAAGCCTATTCCGTCACCCCCTTCTCTTCCAGCAATTGCACAATCTCTTCGTGGCCACGCTTCTTCGCAATAGCAAGACACGAGGTGCCTTCTTCGTCCTTGGAGTGCGCATCGGCCCCTCTGTCTAGCAATAAGCTACGCGTAGGCATGAAATTAGCATTTGTCGAGAACAGCGATCAGTTTTCAGATCCATGCGAATGCTCTTACCTCACGCAATCCACGTGACCCTGCCTACACGCACGATACAGCGCCGTGCCCTCCGCTTCCCGCGGCTCATCCATATCCTCATCGAACGAATACCACGTCTGCATTTGGCGCTCTTCGATATCAACATCAGCGTCCAGGAGAATTCTCAAGCCCTCCACATTCCCGGCCTCTGCGGCCGCAATGCCGGCTCCTTCTCCTAAAAGTCAAACTCAGTGTCTGTGCGCTTCAGATTGCACAATGGAGACGCACCTTTGTGATCGATCCCATGGTCGAGGAGAAGATTCAGCATATCGATGGATGCAGTGTCACCGTAGACGGTGGTGGACAGCGAACCCGGCCCATGGTAAGGATCCTGTGGCGTGGCTCTGTGGCCGTGCTCCAATAACCATCTGGCTAGATTGTAGTCGCCGTCTTGAATTGCGCAGGCGAGGGCATCGCCGCAGGACTCGGTCTCATGGCCGTTGATGTCCCAGCCGTGGTTGATAAGGGTCTGAAAAATGTCGATGGATGCGCCGCTCACGACTGCGAGGAAAAAGCCGCCGTTGTAGGATTTTGGCGGTGGATACCAGCCGGCTGTGAAGCACCATTCTAGAATCTTGGGACTTCCTTGTCTTGCGGCTTCTTTGGCGATTTCTTCGATATTGATGCTGGGTTCGGAGGCTTGGAGTTGCGCGACGTCGTCGGACTTGATTGCAAGAAGGACTTCGTCTTTTAGGGCTGGTGGAGGCATGATGTATTTTCTTGATATTTTGTCAAAGCTGAGGACAAGATATCGATGATGTGAGTTCAGTATATACGCCTCGCGAAAAATGCTGTTGTTATTGTAGAGGGCCAGAATTGGAGAGATGAGACCATGACGTCATATCTTACCCAACATACCAACACCACACGAGACGACGACTCTTCCCACACGAAGCCCGACATGTCGCACCTCCCATCAGCAGAATTTAATGCCGTTCCGGGTCCTCTACCACGGCCTTGATTGGGTCTTTTACGACTGCATTGGGATTAGCAAAGCATTCTTTGAGCCGTCCGTTCCAAGCTCTGCTTCGGCGCCCAAGGCTCTCGCACAGCGCGCGTAATACGAATTTCCGCATCAGGAGAGCCGAAGAAATCCAACAGTTGAATCGCATCAGAAGTAGCAAACGCATAAGACCTAGGGAATGGTCAACCAATCCGACCGCGTCACAGTCCGCACAGGGTGTCTCGTCGCAATCTCAGCATAGAATCCACAAGACTATGCGGTCGTCTATGTAACGATTCAGCTCATTCTCCTCACCGTTCTGTCTGTATCAGATTCAAAAGCATTGAGATGGAATGTAACGTCACAGATCCTGATGCTCACGACACCGCGGCTCATACACTCCTTCACTCAGCACGATTATTATACGTCCCAGCCGATATTCAGTATGTGGATCTAGAGAGGTACACATCTCGTCCCATTGGTGCAACGAAGCCAGTGGCATCTAAAATCGACATACATGCTGACGCCAGTGAATCGTTCTACGGGGATGGTCTGACAGGACTCTGCCACAAGGCCGAGCTTCTGAAGGCCTATCCATGACACTTTACTCCACCCAATAGTCTGGGCAGTCTGATATGGAACGAAAGCGCATGATGCTATAAAATGCAGAAATACACGAGAAAAGAAGCTGCCCAAGTATTTCCATCACACACCTCCAGTCTCTTCCATCACACTCATTCAGTACTGAGTACATCACCCTCTTTTCAACAGTCATTCATTCAATATGCTTTCTCGCAAGATACTCTCGTTGCTGCTCCTTGGAGCACTCACATGGCTCCTCTTTGTGAGCTCGTCAAATGCCCTTCCCACGGGAGCTCTGGATATAGATCTCGTTGCTCGTGATCCGGCGAGAGGAAAAGGTGGGTCGAAGCCGAAGCCTGCGCCAGCTGCAGCGCCTCCGGCTGCTCAACCCGCACCTCAACCAGCGCTTCCCGTTGCTCAACCCGCCCCTCCCGTTGCTCAACCCGCCCCTCCAGCAGCTCAACCCGCTCCTCCAGCAGCTCAACCCGCCCCTCCAGCAGCTCAACCCGCCCCTCCAGTTGCTCAGCCCGCCCCTCAAGCAGCGGCTCAGCCCGCCCCTCAAGCCCCCCAACCCGCACCCCCCGCAAAACCATCCCCCGCCCCCCCATCCCAAGCCTCCCCCAAACCCACCCCCTCCAAAAAGCCCCAACCCGACAAACCCGAGCTCCCCAAAAACAAAGCGGCCCTAAAACGCGACTTCCTCCTGCGCGCCCCGCGCAAAGACAAGTCCTGCTTCTTCACCGGCATGGACGTCGCCGGCATCGGGCGTGACGCCAAAGCCAACACTGAGCTCGCCAAGAAGAAGTGCCGCGAGGCGAAACTTACGACGCTGGAGGATATTTGGCGGAATAAGAATTTGTTGAGGCAGGGGGAGTGGAAGAGGGGGTTTTCGAGGGAGAGGTTTGATGATTTTATTGTTTGGGTATGTGTGCTGCGATTATCAGGTGTAGAACTTGAAGAGACTGGAGGCTGATTATTGATGTTACGTGACGGCAGGTTTCTGAGGTCTTTGCTGAAGAATCTTCGGGTACAGCGCACCTGCTCATCGCCGACACCACCGAGCCACGTCAAAGTACGTCTTCCTATCCTCCTCCCTTCCTGAGCCCCCCCCCCTCCCCTCCCCCATCCCCATCCTCTCCCCTTAACCCACCCCACCATCCCCCATTCCCATCCACTAACCCCCCCAACAGATTCCATCTTCTTCGCCAACGAATTCCCCGCCATGAAGTCCTCGGGCAAAGTCGATCAAATCAAGCGCATGACATTCCAACTAAACGGCGTAGAGAAACCAGAGGATGTTACGCGGCTGTGGTGGAAGAAGGGGGATGCGGATCCTGTGACGAAGGAGGGGGTTAGGTGTGTGGATAAGGAGTTTTGTCATTAGGGGGGGAGGGGAAGGGGGAGGGGATCTGGGGTGGGGAGGGAGGTTGGGTGGAGGATAGGTATGCAGTGGTTGATGTTCTGGGTGTTATATCTAGGCTCTGGATTTGGATTGGGGCTGGCTCCATGGTTATGTATTTGTACGTTATAGAATGTGCACATTTATCTTCGGCTCTCGCACACAAAGTGTACTTGTGCTGTTGGAAGACTGCGCCCAGTCCACAGTTCTAGGATCAAACGTCTCTTGATCCTGGTGACACATGCATGAAATGCCAATGAGTTAACGTCCAGCAAAGTGCAAAAAAATCCAGCACATAACGCAAATTCACAACCAGATTAACACGCACGATGTTCAGCTTCGCCCGTACCCCTTGAAAATAAACATCATCATCATCATCATCATACCACATTCGTTCGTCACTCACTGGTCATGTCGCTGCTATTTCGCCTTGCTGGGCGAAGGTATGGTGAATTAGTTTCGGGGGCAATAGATCGGTCGATGGGTTGAGGGCCGTTGCATCGTGGTGTCTACCTCGCTCACGCTAAAACGCTTGGATACGAACATACTCACACTCGTCAATACCCCATGACTCAGAACTTATTCCAGCCCCACACATGACGAACGCTACTCGATCGTGGCTCCTCTTCGTCCTGCAGGTCACTATCCACGCGGCTGGGTAAACAAACTTGCATGTGCATACACGAGGAGGGACCAACGTCACAAGCCAGTCCCAATCACGATGACAAGTCATAACCATGATAAAGATAAAAGTCCGATGATCGTGATATTTATCAATGCCATGCCATGCTACTCATACCCCATCTATACCAATTCCTACTCCACCCCTACCTATAATACACGCCTCCCTCCTCCATCCCGCTTGATACGAAACCCCTCCTCATCGCACTCATCCCCAATATCGACCCAGTTTCCTGGCGCAACAGGATCAGGATGATCTAGCTCCTCTTCTTCCTTGGCCCCATACGTCTGCATAACCGTGTCACGCCGCCCAGCCTCCTAAGCCTTCAGTAACTTCTCGCGAATCTCGGCGACTACAGCCTTAATGCGCGGCTCTTTGACCTTCTGTTCAGCCTGTGCGACTGCGTCGCCAATGTTCAGGATGTCGCGACCTGCTTCGCAGAAGTCGGGGCCGAGGCAGAGTAGAGTACCGGTTGCGACGAGCGCGCGGTACACGGCTTCGGAGTCTGTGGCTGAGGTGAGGATCTTAGATAGGTCGTCGAGGAGTGAGAGTGCGCGGTCGGCATTGTTTTCCGAGGTAAGCAGGACCGAGTAGTTGATGTATAGCGTGGTAAGCGCGATGATGAGGTTGCGGTTCGACGACTTCAGGAACGGCGAGATGAGCGGATGCAGCGCGTCGAACTCTGTGCTCGCGAGGTGTCGTCCGTTTGGTGTTTGAAGAAGGTTGCTCAGGCATCGAATCGCCATCATTGTATTATTGGGTAGCGAGTCGGCGGCAAAGACACCAGAATCAAGCAGTGCGGCGAGAAAGTTTTGCTCGGGTGCAACGACGTGTGCGGTCGGCTCGTTGAAGACGAGGACCAGACGCAGGAGATCGAGGGCGGGGAGGCGCTTGTCTGCGGGCCATTGGGCGGCGGCTTTGACGAGAAGTTGCACGCCCTGGGGATCGACGCCTTTGCCGTTGCCCTTCTCGACTGCATTGACGGTGGTGCTCAAGTGCTCGATGTCTGACGGGTTAAGTGAGATCCCCTTGTTTCCGTCATTCACCAAAGCTTGGTTGAATTCTTGCAGCTTCTTGAAGATGACCTTGTGGTTTCCGGACGCTATTGGGAGGTAGTCCTTTTGTGGGATGATCTTGGGCGCTGCTGGTGTTGGAGGAGGCCGTGACGCTACCTCGTTGGCATCACCTGGGCGGTATCGAGATTCCGAGCCCCAGGGATCTGTGCCGGGTGCATTGCTGGACTGGCCTAGTGTTGCGCCTTGCGTGTTCTGGATGATGAAGTTTGCGACCTGGTCGAGGTAAGTCATTGGCAGTTCGTTGTCTTCGATGAACTTCCGCGCTGCCTCGTAGTGGTTCTGATTGACGTTGTAGGGCAGCTTGAGCGCTGGCTTGCCGTCCTCAATGTCCACGTCGAAGACGTAATCGTACTCCTTGCCGTTGTGCGAGATCTTGCGACCGCCGCCGCTGCCAGCTGAGTCTACCACTGTGCCAACGTTCAGCCAATCGCCTGCCGCCGTCGACCACTGGTATGCTGAGACGTTGCCATTGGCTTCGCGGATCATCTGCACCTGGCCCTCCTTGGTACCGGACCGCTGCTTGAGGAACTCTGGACCGGGCAGCTGCTCCTTGTTGATGTCGCCGACCGTCTGCTGGGGTATCGACGAGCCCTTGACGTCGTCGTTGAGCTGCTCGATCTCGGCGGCAGATGCATAGCGCTCAGAGTCACGTGTGAAGATGCGGATGAGCTTGTCGCTTGCGCCGGCCACGATGTCGCCGTTCCCGCACGCCGCGACAGTCCAGACGGATATAGCGGGCAGTGTGATGGTCTGTGTGCACGTGTTGTTCTCCCATATCCGCACCGTCCGATCTTCACTGCCGCTGACTAAACCGCCGTTGGGGAGCACCGCCAGCGAGTAGATGAAGTTCTCGTGGCCGTGCAGCTCAGCCACCTGCTGGCCACCGAGCGTCCATAATCGTATGACGGCGTCGTTGCCCGCGGAGGCGAAGTGTGCGCCGGACGGGTGGTTGGGCGGCAGTCGGCACAGGGCGCGCACGACATCTGCAGTAGCTATGGAGCGCACCTGCGAGCCCGAGACCTGAAAGATGCGAATCTGCTTGTCGGCGCAGCCCGTGATGATGGTGTTGGCGTCGTAGGCCAGCACCGCCCACACCGAGGCCGAGTGGCCCTTCAGCACCAGCGAGTCGCCCCACTTGCCCACCTGCCACAGCCGCGCCTCCGCGTCCCACCCGCCGCTGACAATGTACTTGCCGTCCTGAGACACGTCCAGCGCGCATACATTGTTGCCGTGCCCAATCAGCAGCGCCTCGGCGTCGTCCTCGAGGCCTTTGCTGGGCGCCCGCACGTCGATGATCTGGTCCTTGCCGCCCGACACGATGAGGCCCTCGGCGTACTCGGCAGACGGCGGCACGATGGCGAGCGAGTTGACAAACTCCTTGCCGTGCGTCTTGATGGTGCTGTCCCACACCGGCGGGGACGACGACTGTTGCGCCCACACGCGCACTGTGAAGTCTCGAGACGCGGACACGACCGAGGCGGGGGAGGGGAATGCGACGCTGCGGACCTGTGTTTGTCAGTATGGTGAGAGGTAGTCATGTGACGTGATAGATACTACGTACGTCGTCTTCGTGGCCGCGCAGAGTGGCCGACAGCTTGAAGTCGCCCATGCTTGAAGAAGTGGATGGAAGTGGATGCGCGGGGTTGATGGTCAGCGATGGAAGCCGTATGTGTGTGTGTGGTGGGGAGAGTGTGGAGAAAATAGACTGAATACTATGGCGGAGAAGGCATCGACACCAGGCACCTACTCTTGCTCTGTCACCGCGTCGTGGTGTTGGTGGTGGTGAAGCTGTTTGCTAGTAAAAGAGTCGCCTGCAGCTGTCAACAGCGACGTCAACGCAGGCCGCGACCCCTGTCACTTTGCCTCGCTTAAGCCGAGAGACAGCCTTGCACTTGCCTCCCTTCACTCACCACACCTCTCACTTACCATCGCGACATCCATCGAAGCCAAGATCTTATCACTTCGAGTCCAAAAGCCTCCATCCTCTTGCTTCAACATAATCTCTCTCTTTAAGATCTCACCGTCGTCCCCAAGCTGCCCTAGGCACGAGAAGCCGTTTCAATGAAACCTTACTGTATGCTGCCTCTTTGCAGCAGCTCTACTAAGCTTCGTCGAGCTCGAGTACACTTTACCGTCGCATGAACTCAATGCAAAGCCATATTGACTTTGACCATGCCCTGCACCGCCCTTCACCGCTTAGTGCCACAGCTAAGTCACCCTCTGCTCATTGTCAAGCTGCATTCAGGACCTCGAACTGCACCGTCTCAAACACGGTTCTCGTCTGTTGAGCGAGACAGCAGATGCTCATGCCGTGAAGAAGCACAACAGCTTTCACCGCACTCCCGCCTGCAGCATGGAGATCTGGAGCGCATGCCAAACGGGTGCTGATCGACACGCCCAAGGCCAGATCGCCCATGGCGCGCGAAACGTCAAACTCCTGCAGAGCCAAAACCTCCCCGCATGACGGCGTGCGCTCCGCCCCACCCTCGGTCTGCGAGGGCGGAACACGGCGGTTGCGTTTCGCCGATGCTACAAAGTACAACTCTACCACTCCCCAACTCAGCACTTGTGAGCATCCATTAATCAATTAATGTTGGACGGTCACTTGACTCACTACTCTCCACTCGCCTCTGCAGCCAACGCGCATGCTCGCCAAAGGTGCTTCAGCTGCGATGCAGCCACCAAAGCGTCTGAGGTCTTGCATGACATACCACCCCTGCTAACCACGAGTACGCTTACCGACTGCTCCCTGCGCAAGTCTGGGCCCTACACCTCAGCCAAGCCTCTACACCGCGGTGACCGATGATTGCGTGTCAGCTTAGCTTGGGTGACAGGAACACCCTGTGACTAGCTTGCCCAGATCGAGCTTGTGCGCCAAATCTTATGAAATGAAGCCTCCGCCAGAGTGACGCCAGCCATGAAGCGTACAAATGGACATGCTCCCCTCTTGGTCCTGTTCAGCTTGCTTGAATCTCCAAACACTGCGCTCAAAGTAAGACACTCTTATACATAACAGGCCGTCATCGCAGCAGACAACACTCAAAGTCGCCGCTTCGGTTAGTCCCGACTTTACAACGCCTCACCCGCCGGCCGATTTGGTCACCCTTGCACCAGCCTTACCATACCTTCGGATACACCGCGGCGTCTACCAACGATCGTCTTCCGACCCTACGTATTTCGAGCGATTCTTACGCAGGCTGTCGTTTCGCCTCTCCTGCCCAACGTGTTGACCCTTAAAGCCTGGGTTGCCGATCAGGGTCCCACGGTATATCTCAAGTTCATTTCGACGTTGACCATACCCATACTACATCGCCTTCTCTATCATCAACTCTAAGCAACTTGATATGGACGCACCACTGCTCGAACTCAAGACAGCAATGGCATCGTATGTCTGGTGTCCTCTCCGACACACCACTCACTAATCAATCCCAGACTATACAACAGCGGCGTGTACTCGGATCTCACCATTGTATGCGGCGAAAAGAGATATCCAGTGCATCGAGCACTTCTCACACCTCGATCATCATTCTTCGACAGAGCATGCCGTAATCCTTTCCTTGAAGCACAAACTGGCGTCATCGACCTCTCTGAAGATGACGCTGAAGCAGTCGAGCACATGGTTCATTGTAAGCACAACTGGCGTCAACGTCGGATGGTGACTATTTCTAACTCATCATAACCAGACTTTTATCACATGGATTACTTGGAGAAACCGCTATCACGCCGCTCGTCACAGCGATCGCAACGATCAATGTCATCGCCCTCATCAAGGCGCGGTGTGCCCAAGAAGCTCAATTTCTCCTTCGCGGAAGATCCATTGCTGGCCACTATGACCGCGACGACACTCAGCAATACCATGCCACTGACGCCGCCTGCCGACGAAACCATGTTCCCAAATCTGGACTCGTTCTCAAAACTCCCCGACACGCCGATGGCCGACCAGTTTGCGATAGACGAGCTAGAGGACGACATCTCCGAGCCCGAACTTGGTGTCCAAACGTCGCACCTCGTCACGCACGCAAAAGTCTACGCAATCGCTGAGAAGTACGTATCACTGTCGTCGTCATGTTTTACTTCCTCCAAATTGCCTAATCACGCGCCCCTGCACGTGGAACTCCTTTAATTTGCGCCCGCAGTGATCTGCTGCGCTTGCTGGTGTTGCACGGCGTCTGCAACACCGACTTACCCCGCGATAGGCGTCACCAGCGTGCGTGGGGAAGTCCAATCAATCTACCCAGTGCACGTTCCAAGCCAGACTTCCACGTCCCAGCTACCTGTCTACTCCCCGCTGTCCTATCACACTCACCTTCTCTTGCAATTTCAGCCTTCAAAGACCGCGTCAGCTTTCCCCTTACCAATCACGCGCTATCATTCACGCTGCACCAGACAAAGTAGACGCTAACCTTTGAACCACAGATATGAGATTGCAGGCCTGAAAGCCCTTGCACGGGAGAAATTTACACAGGAACTGGACTTGCATCTTGACAGCGCGGAATTTCCTGAGGCATGCCAAGAGGCATACGAGTCGACCTTTCACACTGACCGCGGACTGAGGGACGTCATCGTTCAGACTTTCCGCGCGAATCCTGGACTCTCGCTGAGAAAGGATGTCGAAGAAGTCGTAAGGGAGACGCCAGGATTGGCGTTTGAGTTGTTCAAAATGGCGAGTGGACTTCCCATCACGAGTTGAAAGCAAGCCTTGAATTCTTCGAAAAACAACAAACACCACTGCATCACGGAGATTACCACCAATCTCGACCGTTCTGTTTGGCTGCAGAAACGCCATCTAGACCAGGCGTCGTCAGCTTCCTGCTTCAAACTGAGTCCGCCAAGGCTACCGTGGAAGGCGGGAGGAGCGCCGCAGCACGCCCAGATGTCGTTGGACGTCAGTCCGGTCACTGACGCATGCGCCCCAGCGCTGTGGATTGCACATGTGTGTCACGACAGATGCAGTGAGATGCTTGGTCGGGAGACTTACGCGGCTGCGGTGACCAAGACGAGATTTGCGTCTCAGAAAATGCTTCGAATCATACTCACTATGCCACCATGTCGCACGGTGCATGCAACGCAGAGTGTACATCTTTCGTCCCCTGTTCTGCCCCTGTTCTGCATCTCTATTCAGTATCATACGTGATTCTGGCGCGTGTCGTCGTTCTCCTTTGGAAATATTCATGAATACCATATCTTCAACAGTCCATTTCAGCGCCCGAGTGTGGGCCTTACATGTGCTAGTAGTACATTGACTACTTGGCTAGTCGCTGCGCTTACTACGTAGCGCTCGAGTGAGCGCAACGGCGCAGTGTTGTTGTTAAAAAAAATAGATCCTCATGGACAATTGCAGTGCCTTTTTCCTCCAGCAGGAGTGAACAACTCTGCCTGTTTCTATCGTGAAAAGTCTGCATCATGCGCATCCACTCTTCAATTACAATAGCACTCCAACGTAACACCGCACTCCACGCGCTTCCCAGCCTCAGCGAATTCTCCTTTCGTCCGCGCCGCAAGCTCTTGCATTACCAAACATGTATGCCTTGGCTCATCCTGGGCTGCGCACCACAGGTACTCGATCCTATGCAGAGTACGACAGTTGAGAAGGCGCTGCAGAGTATACTCCCCTACCAAGTCTTCGATCTTCATGGTCTTTGCCTTGCGTACTCGCGATTTGGCGCCCACGTGAGATTGGCTTAGCGGCTCTCACTTGGCAGAAGTTAAATGCAGGGTGTGTAGACCTGGATACCTAGAACCGAGGTCTAGATGCGTGCGTTTCGTCGGCCCTAGCAACGTTGAAGAATCAGAATTGCCCCAATGTATAATTCGCGCATGTAGTATGTGCCGTTTTCGGCCATTGACTCGAGGACCGCGCAGAAGAACGCGGTGTCTAAGCTCGAAGTTCACGCGGCGCGGGTACGTGCTGTACTGGCGATTTCAGAGCGCGTGGGGTCGGACGTGAAGGATAGCGCGGGGAGGAAGGTGGGCTGAGAGGGATCATGGTTGCTTTGGATGCAATTATGTAGGGACTGGATTTGGGATGGCTAGATCTTGCCGGCCTTGTGTATAGTAGAGACGCGTGAACTTGTTCCCGATCGTTTGGTGTAGTTTGAGGGGCAGGGATGTGAGGATTTGGGGATGCTTGGAGCTAGAGTAAGGAATCTGGTGTAGGGGTGCAGAGCATGGTGTTTCTGTGGGTTATGGAGGGTGTGGTGGGGTTGTGTGAAGAGGGAGATGGTCTTTGAGACTTTCCTTTGAGCATAACAGTTACATCGGACTCGAGTTGTATGTAATCATATACCGAGCATCTAGTGGAGGCCATACAATCACGCCAATATCATACTCTTCGGACCCTCTTCCAGCCATAGGATCTCACACACGAGCTTCCTCTTCCTCTCCTCGAACGCCTCTTTCATCCAGCTCGCAAGCTCTATAGCCGCTGGCGTATACTCAGTACGATAGTCCCAAACAATTCTTCGCAGTGCAATACACCCCAGAAGCGTAACGAATCTGTGCTTAGCCACTGCTTCATTGGTTGTGTAGGACGTGCACTCCTTCACGCCCCATCCACGCTTGGAGTCCCCGCGCCGACAGTAGTCATCTTGAGCCATTGATATATATACAGTACGCAGGCCGGGGAACTGAAGCGCAAATCTCAAGTCTGGCGTAACAATCCTGTCCCTCGAACTCGCAATATACCACCACAACCTCTCCGCCAATGTACTAAAGCGCAATTCGCGCACCTCTTTCTCCATGCCGTCCACCATTTCCTGCAACGCGGTGTGAGCAGCAGGGCTCGGGAGAACGAACTTTACATTCCGCAGAGATACACCCAGGGTTTCGCTCCGTGTCGCTCTCGATACGAAACATAACGCCGGCAGCATTTCAGACACGGGGTTCTCGCTCCATAACCAAGCATGTTCCTTGTGATCGTAGTAGCGATTAGCAATGTGATGATAGACCTCCTCAAAGTGGCCGTCGTCGCGCATCCGTGCTTCCCACACCATTTCGCGCAGCTCGAGGGGTAGCTTTTCGAGGATCAGGATGTGGAACGGGCCTCTGCGTCCAATGTGCGAGTACGAGTACGTGCGTGGTGCGGGTAGCGGTGTGGGCGGCGATGCTCGAGAAGAGCGTGGCGGAAGAGAGGGGAATGCGGTGAGGTCTTGGAGGATGAGCTCTTTGTGTGACGCGGTCTGGGCGGGATGCTGGTTTTGTGTCGCTGGCACGATGCGGATGTAGGGCGCGCGGGAGACGACTCGTGCTGGGTGTTGTGTTACTAAATGGAGATGTAGTTGGATTTGCTAGAGCGACTTACTGGTCAGGAGGAAGAAGTCGTCTTTGACAAACAATTTCGAATCCATTGTTAGTGGTTGATAAGAGCGAGGAGAGAGGAGTTGAGTGCCCGAGTCGTATGCCGTGGCTGACGATGAGGGGCAAGTGGGCGGGTAGTTGATAGTGACCTCTAGGCAGATCAATCCGGAACAGCAGTGACGGATGAGAGCTAATGTATTGGGCCGTTCGAACGTCACCTTGGCTATTTGACTAGAGGCTTGGGCCATATCACCTGCGGATTAGAGGCAGCTCTTCCGCTGTTTTTCTCCTTCGTCACTAGAGTACTTTGCTTGAATTTTGCTTCCATATCGTGCGCTACTATGTTGCGCACGTACAATTTGAGAACGCATTATATTACCTGCTAGAATAACAAATAATTTGGTTTGTGATTTAGCTGCT
>Ga0265798_10002275_pt1 | contig 28551 bp, 30 predicted proteins | sample P3T30metagenome_FD_192430 | JGI IMG/M metagenome (GOLD analysis project Ga0265798, IMG submission 192430) | Plant litter microbial communities from East Loma Ridge, Irvine, California - P3 T30 | ecosystem: Environmental > Terrestrial > Plant litter > Unclassified | place: USA: California...
AGGAAGAACAGGGTGGAAGGACGATTGAGACCATGGACGACTTGGAAGCAGAGGCTGCTCGTTTGCTTGGTTGATGAGTGTTGCCCGCCATGCGGCTGCTGTTGTGCTGTATTTAATATATCATGGAGTGCTACCCTGCTGTAGGTAATAATTGCCATCAGTCGCCTCCCCTCGTAGCCATCATCCGCGAACAGAACTACGCCCGCCTTGTAAGGGCGGATGTCATGGGTGCTTTTATTTTGTTTAGTGTCGAGCTGTCAGTCTCACACAACGTAAGGTGGTGAACAGACAGGGTGACTCAAATATCGCGTTCTATCGTTCTTGTAGGGTCTTTGTACAGAGAGCTAGCTATCCTGCTGTGGGTATAATTATCGTAAGTCGTTCGTCGTGAGCTCGCTTCCGGTCTTGGTCGCTCCTCGTCAATGCCCGCCGGCCTTTGAAAGTTCGCATCGCATTTTGTGCTTTTCCCTCTACAGCACTTTTGTTGATGGTGGTGTTGCAGTCATTCGTCGACCACCTGAGCACATCCAGTCGGGAAATCTGGGCCCAGCCGCCAAACGCCAAATGCCAATCCCTCGTTTCTCGCCCTTCTCCATATGATTTGTTCCCGTCCCTTGGTCAATCGTCTTCGATGACGATCGGTTCTTGAAAGACCGCACCGCTCTTCACTCCGTCGTCATTAGCCTCCACCGCACCTCCATCATCATCTTCGTCGTCGTCGTCGTCGTCATCGTCCTCAATCACAATAGGCATCTTCTTGCTCTTCAAAGCAACCGCCTTCTCTCTCCTCCTCGCCTTCCTCACCACAAGCGGATCCGCGTCGCCCAAGCTCTCCCTCAAAGCATCCACATACGCCTCCACGTCCTTCCTCAAATACATCGTCGTGACAACGCCCATGCAAATGTACGTCCCATACCTGAGCTCCTTCACCTCCGGAACCCGCCGTCCTCCCTCGCGCATCTGGGTAGAGCCCTGCAACACCACGAACCGGTTCTTGAACAACCCAAACAGCTTCCTCGCCTCCGTGTCCGTAATCTTCTCCGGCCACTGCTCGCGATCACACCCCCTGCAACAGTGCAGCCCGTTCATCAGGATCGCTTTCCGCTGCGACGTCTTGCCGCAAAACACGCAGTTCCGCGCACTCCATCGAAGGAGCTTCTGCAGGGCTGTCTGCTGCTTTGCGGCCGCTTTCGGCGTTGTGTAGACTCTGTATTTCGTCACGGCGCGGTTGGCGTGTAGGAAGTGGTGGGCCCACTCGTTTGTTTGTTGGTAGAGGCGTTTGCCGGCGCGGGACAGGTTGGCGAGGTCGTGGCTTTCGTGGAACTTGTAGGGGTTGCCGGAGTAGCGGCCGTCGAGGTAGTGGATGTCTTTGTCGGGGAAGTGGGAGGCGTATAGGTAGGAGGAGATGTTTTGAAGGATTTCGGGCGGTAGGTTTGTAATGTAATCGTGGCCCTTGTGGGTGGGTGAGTTTGCTCGTGATGCTGAGAGACTGCTGCTGCTGCTGCTGTGGGGTGGTGGACTGCTAGCCATGTTGAGGATTTTTGATGATCGTGGCAGCTCTTGGGCTGAGTGTGGGTGTTGAGTGTTGCATCGAGGCGCGTGTGGTGTGTGGATTAGGTAGTTGTGTTGTCGAGGTTGTCGAGGTTGCCTGGGCGTGAGAAGAGTGAGGTGTGAAGCCCCCCCCCGGGTGGGCCATGGGCCTTGAGGTTGTTCACATGGATCTTTCTTGCAGAGGGCTGCACGTGCTCTTCTCATTTCACCAACCACCTGACTTTCTTCGATACGACGGGTCTAACCTCCACAGTTCTTGTACATATCTATGCCGCTACTGTATCCACAAGCAGCCTATCTTTGCGGCTGACACTCTCACTCTGTAGCTGCAGGAGATCCACTTGCCTCATGCCGCATCAGGTAGGTCGCGATCGGGTAAAAGATAAGGCACCGGCAAATGAACAAGGCAAGGTATCTAGTATCGCATCCAATACTATTCACAGCCATAGCTGATTCCACACTTGTATCAAAAGGAAGCACTCATAGACTTGACAATGACAGCACACCTCGAAGAAGACTGGACTTATGTCGACCAAATTACCGTCCCAGTCGGGACTACCACTGAAGATAACTCTCATCAAAGCAGCACATACACCGTAACAGCCGACCTCCTAATTCCCGGGCGAGGTGAACCCATCAAGAATGCCGGACTCGTGATCGAGGACAAAAAGATCAAGCACATTGGACTCAACGCAGACCTCGCCGGATCATTCAGCCATGTCAAAACAGCCCACGTCAAAGTCCTCATGCCTGGCATGTGGGACTGCCACGTCCATCTAATGGGCCAACACAAAGTCTCGGGCGAAGCCTTCATCGACTCTTGGAAGAACCCCGTCCTCGCCGGCGCCCGCTCGGCAAGAGACGTGATGCTGTTGCTAGACGCGGGTTTCACTTCTGTCCGCGAGATGGCCGGCTATGGCCTTCAGCTCGATCAAGCGATCCAAGAGGGCTCGCTCGTCGGACCTAAGATCTACTCTTCGAATTGCATCATCAGCTGCACAGGCGGGCACGCGGATTTCCATGACACGCCGCTCGACTGGTGTCAGGACATGCAGAAGCACGGCGCGCCTTTCTGCGTGGCCGACGGCCCGGACGAGTGCATGAAAGCTGTCCGCAAGCAATTGCGTGCGGGCGCAGATGTCATCAAGATCTGCGGCTCAGGCGGCGTGGGCAGCGAGCGCGACAACCCCGTGGACCAGCAGTTCACTTCGGCCGAGATGGAGGCCATGGTCGAGGTCGCAACGCAAGCCCAGCGGGTCGTCGGCGCTCACTGCCACGGCAAAGCCGGTATAGACGCCGCTCTCAAAGCCGGCGTGAAAACGATTGAGCACGGCAGTTATCTCGACGAAGAATCCGCAGACTTGATGATAAAGAAAGACGCGATCCTTGTTGCGACCCGGCTCATCGTCGAAAACGGACTGAAGCTGAGAGACTTCTTCTCGCCTGCAGGCTACGCAAAGCTGCAAGCCGTGGCGAGAGCGCAGGAGCAAGCGATGCGGATCGCGGTGAAGAAGGGTGTGAGAATGGCTATTGGCACTGACACGGGCGTTTCTATGCCCGACAGCATCGCCACTCAGGGTCTCAATGGTAAAGAGCTGTTTTACCATGTTAGAGCGGGCATGACGCCGCTTCAGGCGATCGAGGCGGCAACGGCGAATGGGCCTTTGACTCTGGGACCGCGGGCTCCCAAGGCCGGGTTGCTGAGAGAAGGATATGATGCTGATTTCATCGCTCTTGACGAAAACCCGCTGGAGGATATCAAGGTGCTGATTGGTGGCAAGCATGTCACGCATGTGTGGCGGCAGGGCAAGTGTTATAAGTGGCCTGGGCATCCTGTTAGCATTATATGATCGAGGTGTTAGGAGAATGAAATTTGACTCGTTCGCGGTCGGATGCTTTTACTTACGTACTCGACCAGCATTAACCTCGATATGCTCCGGTCGATTCAATGATCATCTCGAAGTGTGTCTCGTCGAGATTACTATCCACCAATCTGCCATGTTCACTCCCACAGCTGTCTCTGCGTTCTTCGATCAAGCAGCAGATCCCATACCGGTGTAGGGTTAGAGTTGGTGTGGCTTCGGCGTCACTAGGATCATGTTTCCAGGGTGTTCGACGCGACCCTTCAAAAAACACTACGATGCTATGATGTTGGAGACTTCGCGAGAGAGGGAAGAAGACAAAGTGTCGTATTGTCGCCTCGTGGGAGCTTCACTAACGATTCCACTGAAAGTTTGACAGCAAACAAGATTTTTCCTCATATTACTTGATTGTCTTCGATGCGAATGTTATATGTAGGTTGCATCAGTCTTTTCCTCACTCTCATTCTCCCTCCATAGATCGAAACAACGTACGAATCCAGAAGTTGGGATAGAATGTTCAAGATCAGAAGCCGCTCGATTCCATAGGTCTAACTTTTAGCGGTCTATAAGGGTATACCGGTAACGGATAGCAACAAACCAACAACGACCCAAGTACCCAACCCAAGCAAACTTTTTATCTGCCAGATCGCCGTCCAGCAACGAAACCCAAATCCCAAGTGAACTCATGAAGACGAGGGAGAAAAAAAAACGGCCAAAACGACCGAGCCAATCAAATTCAACCATCAAATCAATCATCCGCATCCACATCTCCAGCAATCCTCGACTCCTCCGCAAACTTGCTCTTCCGTCGGATCGTGCGTCCATACTTCCAAAAGCAAAACGCGACTCCCACATAAGCCGTAGCCATCCCGGCAAGGATGAAACTCGCCCCGCTCGACCCCAGACCCTCGAACATCTGGCGGCCGAACAGCGGGTAGCAGCCTGACATGAGGGCGCGCAGGAAGCACATGGGAGCGTTGGCGGACGCCGCGTGCGAGTTGTAGACGTCTGTCAGGTAGCCCGCGAGCACGGTGTCGAATTCCACCGCTGCGAAACCGACGAAAGCCACGGGGACCAGAGAGACGGCTGGGCTGAAGGATTTGGGCACCATGGGAGGGATGGTTGCGCCGAACCACCAGAGGCCGATGGCGAGGAGGGGCGCGGCGGCGAGGAAGCCGGCGAGCTTGTCTTCGGGTTGCAGGGTTTGGTGGCGGCGGTGGCGGTGGTTGGCCATGCGGATGTCGCAGAGGCGGGGGAGGATGAAGAAGAGCACTCCGGCGCCCATGATGAGGAAGATCAGGGCGGATTGGTTGCGCGTCATGCCGAAGTCGTGCGAGTAGACGACGGGGATGGCTTCGGCGAAGAGGTAGGTCAGGCTGACGACTGTGGAGCCCATGATGGAGCACACCAGGACGATTGGCTCGGTGACGAAGAGGCGGATGGGTAGTGTTAGGGAGCCGCGGGCGAACTCTCCCAGAGTGGGTAGGGAGGCGCCTTCAATGCGAAGTTCCGTGTATTGCGTGCTCTTTTCGATCTTCTTTACTCGCTGACGGAGGACTTGGGCAGGTCGTGATTCTTGCATTGTGAAGCACAGTAGAGATAGTACACCGCAGACGATGCCTGCCAATATGAACACCCAGGGCCTGGATGTCTGTTAGTACGATCTCGAGTAGCATATATCCAAGGGCTTGGGAACTTACCAGCCGAGCTGAGAGTCACTAACGTACACAGCATAGAGTGGCCCGATTGACATGGCGAAGACTCCCGCAGCCGCCCAGGATGCTATCCCCCATATGCGAGCTCTGCTGTCCCAGATGTTCTCGACGCTCCCTGTTGCAACACACGTAGGCATGGCCGAAAGCATTCCACAGAACAGCCTTCCTGTGATGACCGTCGCAAGGGATGGGGCCAGACCAGTCATCAGGCACATGGCTGCGTAAAGCGCGGTGGAGCCGGCGTAGAGGATCCTGCTACCAAACACCTCGGCGACGGGAGGGAAGATCAAACCGCCTATCGCTTGGCCGAGGAGGTACAGTGTCGCCGTGCAGAAGATTGCAAGCTCGTGAGAGATGCCGCATTCGTCGCCGACCTGTTCTGCGATGTTGGAGCCGGCATTGCTGATGACTGTTGTCACGAATTCTAGCAGGCAGATGATGGTAGTGTCGTACAGTTTCCGTGGTAGCGACCATTGGCGTGGATGGGATGGGCTGGCGTAGGCGAAGTCGACTAGGCCATCCTCCCTGACGATAAGGTAATCGTCTGATAGCGCTTTGAGGACTGTGGTGGGAACCGCGTGGTGAGGTAGGGTGTTCTTCTCAGGTGGCGATGTATATAGGCTTTCTTCAGAAGAGACAGATGATTGATAAGAGTTTGCGACATGCTCCTTCTCTGTCCTTGGAGCCATGGTGTCGAGTGTTGGATAGTTGCGATGGCGAACTTGTGTGTAGTCAATAAAGCCGCTAATGAGAAATGAGTGAAGGGTGCAGATTTAATCTCTCGAGAGCCATGTGTTGAAGGTTTCTCGGTGTCAGCGATGGGACAGATACCTACACTCAAGTATTTCGTGATTTAGAGTTCATAGCGAACATGGCAAGGACGAGTTTTCCTGAAGAAGGTACAAATCATTCCGACGCTCAACTCCTGCCACGCGTACAATGGACTTGATATGCGTGAGTGCGATGCCGCAATAGAACACGCTCCTGTCAGCGTTGAGCATGATTGGCGAGGATCCATTTGGGTCGGTGAAAGGGATACTTCTCTGAGTTCGACAACGCGTCACAACGCTATGTATGTGTCGGAGCAAGAAAATGTTTTTGTACATCTCCAGCGGCTAGATCCACACGAGCCGATCAGCGCAGTATAAAGAACGTATCAAGACGACAGGACTGGTTTCGCCCCGACGACGGTGGTGTCGACTCGTTCCGTCCGTGATGATGTCGTGCTGGCGAACGAGTAACAGGCCAATGATGTACTGTCGGACGAGCGTAGCTTGGTGTTGAACCACAACGACGTCCTCAACTATGTACATCAAGTTTGATAGAGCACAGCACGCATTCAGTCGACTGTAGTGCACTCCACTGCTCTAGCTGACAGACCGCAGCAATCGCGTGATGGGCACCGGGTCCATCGGAGTATCATCAATGTGAATCAAGTGTATCCTCACCATAGCTGCCGTTCCCAGTCATCCGTATCATTCGGGTTGTCAAAGGTCCTTGATGTTCAGGTAAAATCTAGAAGTCAGGCAACCCACATGATTCAGAGCGTCAGCCGAGCCAATTGCGTCGGACAGGCTCGGGGCGTTGGATATGTTGAAAGTATGTTCGGCCTTATGGGATGAGGCAATTGTAGCTTGAGTGCCACCTCTCTGTGACTAGCCGAAAGCATCCGAACAAACGTGCTACAGTGTACATCTTCCACCGGCCGTTTCGTTAAGTTGAAGAGTTGGGAGATATATAGCGCCATCACACGTGGGCCGCTATACTTTTCTTCATGTTCGAGCTTGCATCTCCGGAAGATCCATCTGCTCATCCTTCTGCTCTACAACTCCGCCGACAGAGACAACTCGAGTGAAGGAGATGATTGAGGCTGAGACTCAGCATGATGTGTTTGACCTGCCGAGATACTGAGGGACGTGATCAGCGGATCTGTGGCGGGCAATTGCGGTCAGCTGTCTCCATGTCTGCAATATTCCCTTCCCTTTGCAGGCTTGCAAGACTTGCAAGACAGGCACAGAGAAGCTTGCGTCACACCGAAAGGGTGAGTCGTGAATAGAGAAGAATAGAAAGACAGAGAGGCAGATAGATCCGAGGTCCCAACCCCGACCCCTGTCGTTGCGCGCTGCACGCGGAACCTTGCAGAGATCTACGAATCCTTCCGGAGCCTCAAGTCAACATCACTTCTTCTTCAGACCATCACCTCCCTTCTCTGGCGCCAAGGAGAATGGAAAGAAAGCGTGCGTTACTCTCTGATCTTTCAAGTCATCTCACTTCATCGGCCTTGTTGCATCTCAACTCCCATCAACGACACTGACATCACACCTCGCTCATGGATATCCACAACTGAGCCGTTGTGAGTGGATCGACTTGCCGCCCGCCTCCGAACATCTCATTGGTGTACACGTGCTTTGTGCAGCCTTTGCTCTGAGGTTGGCGAACGATTTACCTGTGCTTGAAGATCGTGATCGGGATGCATTTACGACCCTTTTCTTCTCAACGCAACAAGTACGCTTCCTTGGCTCCGTTGTTGCCGATGCCTCTCGCCATAGCACATACATACCCGTGCCGTGTACGCGTTTTCTGGCCTCACTGCTACTCCATTCAAGGGCGACTGAGGCGGCGGATGCCTGTCATCTCCACAATGTCACTCCGCTGGTGACCTTGTAGTGCGATCGAGTACGACGAGCGTGGGTCTCGCACCCCTTCGTCACGATGGATTTGCTTAGACATGGCGCCTCTTCGGAGCGTCATATGCCCTTTCAGGGCGGAGGTTGGTTTCTGTTTTATCATGGCATTCTTTTTGTCTTCTCCATTTGCTGCCAAATACTGATCCACTGCGCTGCCGTCCTGAGGTCTTGCATTCAAGAGCGATCTAGACATGGAAGGGCCGAACTCTACTCGCCCTCAAGCCACTGTACGTAAAACTAAGCTATGCACGGTCCGGTGGACCCAAGACTGATATAAGCATGCAGGAAGAGGCAAGAGAAGAAGGAAATCCCACACCAGCTCAATATGCACACGGCTCAGCTGCCCAAGAGAATGCAAGCGCGCCTCAAGTCGTTGTGGATACTGGAGCCGACAATCCAGGTCTTCTGAGACGGCGAAGCGTACAGCCTAGCAGTATTAGGTCCCGCAGATCTCGCATGACCGACGGCCGCACCATTGGTCGCAGCACTGCTCGACAGACCAAGTTTACTGTCGCTGGTGCAGGCGACACCTCTCAGCTAAGGACTGCTCATGAGCCTTTCGTGTCGCCCGGATATGCAGACCTCAACCCCGAGTACGACCAACCTCATTCTGCGAAGCCAGTATGGGGTCTTGCGAAAGCTATGCCTCGTGTCGTCAGACCAGGCATGATTCCAACTCGCGAAGAAGTCATCGAGGCAGCTTTGAATCCTGAACTGCCAGCGGAGAACAGCCACAAGGTAGGCGCAGATGTCGATCCCAATGAGCTCGAAGCTGGTCGGATGGATGCGAGCCTGGACCCTGCCAAAGTACGCGCTCAAGTGAAGGATGCTCGCAAGCAAAGAGAGAACAACTTTCTCAACTACGTCAAGACCGGTGTGAGGTCCAAGACCGTGGCTTCGAAAGTAGCGAGGACATCGTCAAAGCTCTCGAGAACCTCGTCGCGAAGGGAGAGATTCGCTGAACAGGTGCGACTTGAACAAGAGAATGCACACCTGCCAACAACATTCGAGGAAGAAGAGCCTGAGTCCGAGGATGAAGAGGAACGCCGTCCTGGCAGGGCGAGATTCAGTGAATCGGAGCCGAGATACAGCGTTGGAGCAGGCCATCCAAGCCACGCAGATCACGCATCTGTGACCACTGTCGATGCAGATGGAAGCGAATTCGATGCGGACGAGAAGTTTCCCGAAGAGATGGAACCGTTGCTGGAGAACCTCATCGAGGATGAAGTCTTCAACAACCACACTACATGGTCCGTCTGGCGTACTGAGTATCGAGAAGCGCTTGCCGAGATGCTCGGTACCATTGTCCAACTTACGATCGGGTTGTGCGCCAATCTGTCCGTACTTGCTTCTGGCCAACCCGCTGGCACCACTCTCAACTGGGCATGGGTACGTTCTTCTATCATCTGGACTCTTGTGTGAAGTAGGGAGTATATCACACCAGGATGCTTCCACTGGGTTTCTTGTGATATGTTTCCCACCCACATAGTCCAGTTTGTTCCAATGCTTGCTAACGATCAACCAGGGCTTCGCTACAATGATCGCAATCTACGTCTCCGGTGGTATTTCCGGTGCGCACCTCAACCCCACCCTCACAATGACCCTCTGGTTCTACCGTGGCTTCCCCAAGCGCAAGATGCCCGAGTTCTGGGCCGGCCAATTTCTCGGCGCCTTCGTCGCGCCCTTCATCGCATACGGTGTCTACTACGCCGCAATCCACGACCACCTCGCGACTGACGGCCCCTCCGGAATTGTCGGCAGCTTCGTCACCTCTCCGGCGCCATCTTACGTCGGCCAGGCCACCGCCTTCTTCAACGAGTTCGTCGGAACGGCTTTCCTGGTCATCGTCATCATGGCGCTCGGAGACGACCAGAACGCGCCTCCCGGAGCGGGAATGAACAGTTTCATCGTCGGCCTGGTCATCACTGCTTTGACCTTCGCTTTCGCTTCTAACACGGGCATGGCGTTGAACCCGTCGCGTGACTTTGGCCCTCGTCTTGCTTTGCTCTGCCTGGGCTACGGCGGCGATTTATTCACCGATCCCTTTTGGTTTTACGGTCCGTTTGCTGCTACTCTTTGCGGAGCCTTTATCGGCGCGGGTATCTATGACTTTTTCATATTCACGGGCGGTGAATCACCAATCAACTACCCCTGGGGTCGCACTAAACGCGCCGCGATCAAGAGTAAGAACAAATGGCTCAGGAAGTTGCACCTTAAGAAGAAAGAGGAGGAGAAGAAGGATAAAGCAGAGGCTGCTATTGCGTAGCTACGTTTAAAGATACTGTGTTTCGGTTGCTAAGGTGTTTAGATGTAGATCATAGAAGTGTGTAGCATAGTGTAATATAAGTTCACTGATGATGGAAAGTACTTGAGTCTATGCATACCTAATAACTAAAGACTTGTTGACATATAGGCTCTATACCATAGCGTGTTCGCTTTAAAGAAACATTACGCGATCATAGTACTAGCGTCCAACATGTGAACAGACTTTGTACATGGATCGTATCAGAAGTGCGAAAGCATGCCGATCACGATAGAAGACTAGGTAGGTTAAGGTAGTAAGGAAAGAAAATAACTTCGTGGGATATCTCAAAAGTCCAAAGATAAAAGAAAACGCCACAACCCATTCCATCGTAAATGCATCACACGAAAGCCAACCCGCACCAAGACACTCAACCGTGATCAGATGCTCTGCTCCATCTCCGTGATGTAGAGTTTGATATGACTCTCCATCTTCATGTACTCCTCGCGGGCGCTTTGGACTTCGTGCTCAATTTGCTCCTTGAGATCGACCATCTGAGGGGTGAGAGAGTTAGCATTGACTTCTCACAAGACGACAATTGAAACAGGCACAAACTTACCTTCTTCTCCGTCTGCTCGATCCTGACGCGCCGCTTCTCGACTTCGTCTCCCCTGTCGCGTCGCTCTGCTGCGAGGTCTCTGTGCACAGCTCTCAAGTCTTCCATCTTCAGTCTCGCATTCGTGGACTTCTTCTCCGTGTCTGTGCGCAGCTTCTCTGTTCTGCCTTGCCACTGCTCGAGCTGCTTTCGCAGCATTTTCTCTTTGCGCTCTACTTCCCGCACGCTGTTCGTTTGCTCGGCCAGAGCGTCGCGGTTCTTGCCTGCTTTCTGACCCTCTTCCTCCTCCTTTTGCAATTCCACGGATAGATCGCTGAGGATGCGCGTGAGCGATGCGATGTCGGTCTGCAGCAGGGAGAAGCTGTCACCGCTTGTTTGCAAAGCGCGATTTCTCTTGTCGAGACGTTCGATCTCGGCGCGGTCGCGGTTCAGGCTGCTCGACAGGTCGCGGAGGGATTGCTCGAGCACTGCTGGAGACTGCTCGGTGTACGGGCGGAGCTTGTTGGCTTCCGCTCGGGTGTTGATGACTGCGACTGTGCGCTCTTCCAGCACGGATTTCAGTTTCGCCTGTTCGCCTTTGACACGCTCGAGTTTGTCGGTTACGCGCTCCTGGCTTGCTTTCAGCTCCAGAAGGCGGGTCCTCAGCTCTCCTGTGCGCTTTTCTTTCTCCCGCAGCGCAACCTCCACGTTTTTGCGATTCTGCTGCATTTGCTCCAGTTGTTCTTCCTTCTCCTGATTCGTGTGATACAGTTGCTCGATGTCATTTTTCGTGCGCTCGGAGGAATTGTAGTGCTGGTCGATGACGCTGGTTTGCGACTCGCGGAAGCGAATGAAGTTGATGATGTAGCTGAAGATCTTGACCAGGCGCGGATACGTAGGGCGGTAGAGGTCGGAGAAAGTGAAATCTTTGACACCGCATTCAACTAGCAGTCTGCGTAGCGTAATGAAGAACCCCATCAGGTCGCGCGTGTCGGCTGTGAAGATACGATCTGCGTCGTCACCGTAAGCTTCTTCTGCTGCCGATCGCATGGCAGGCGCCACGACCTCGCGCGTTGTGTTTGTGAGCAGTTCCGCGAACCATTCGAAGACTTTTTGGATCTGCTGTGGGTTGGGTTTGCGCAGGTCTTCTACGGAGAAGTTGATTCCAATGTCGCTGATGCAGCCGGCGATTTCGGGATCTTTCTGAAAGGGTGGTTAGTACGCGATCGCGTGTGGTCTCGTCTTGTTGTCGCTTTGCGCGTACCAATTTCATAAAGGCATCCTCATCGTCGTCTCTTTTGGGCTTCTGTTGGCTCGATTGCTGCGAGCCGCGCGGCGCCATGCTCATCCTAGGGTTGTAGTCCATACTGGGCATACTGCTGTGCCTGATAAATCTTGCGCGCCAATTGCGATCGAAGGGATGGTTTGCGCTGTTGTGAATCGCATCGCATCGCAGGCAATGTTGAGCCGACAGCGTCAACATTGACCGTTGGCGCGGGGAAATTGATGCCTCAGGCGGCCATAAGGCAGCCAATCTAGCTGACCATCTCACTCCACATCTGTCGACTTCACATGTAAAGCTTCATCCAATTCACCACACTTTGTGATATCAGATATGGAGAAATTCAACTGGATACGACAAACTCTCGAACAACCCGATCTCGATTCTGTCAGCTCAACACCCAGTGGGCCAATCAAAGTTGATCAATACCACCTTGTCCGCCATCTTCCTCCTTGCAACCTGGCTTCTCAAGGAGTGTCGTAAGTTTTGGAGCTACCTTGAACCGGGATGCCACAGAGTCAGGACAGAATGAACGACGACAACGAGTTGTCATAGCTTTTCGTGCAATGTCTCACTAATTGCTACACTCACATTGTCCATCGTCAGCACCTGTGCAACAACCCTGCAAAATCACCTTTCATCTGACTCAGGAAGGGAGGTCTACGTTCGATTGAAGGCTCTGTCGTGCTGCTTACCACAAGACTCGATACACGCCTCCTACCCAACCTCGATAAGTCGGCTGCTGTGTGCGCGCTATGTCTTTTCAAGTTCCTTCCAGTCCACACCTGTCAACATTCAAGGTTTACCGTCCCCTCCACACAAACCATTGTGGGGTGCGTAAGAGACAATTCTACATGGTCAAGTGGTCAACATAGCTGTTTCCTGGTTTGAAGTGGAGATTCTGTAAAGCTCTCCCCTCAACGATTTCGTTGCCCAGCTATGTAAGTAGACGCACACTGCTCTTTCGCACCTCTTTCGATTTCTACTCCTCTTCTTCTACCACCTTCACACTCGCTTCGCTATCTTCTTGCCATAGTTATGGCGTTCCGTAGCTCAGCTGCGCTCCTTGCGCTCTCAGCTCGTGCACTTGCACGTAAGTACAAACCAAGCTGCATATTGACATGACATAGACGACTGACTTAACCTGAACAGAGACTGGGACAGTGGGCTCGGGATTCAACTTCAACTCCACTCAATCCACGGTGACGGCGTGTATCACAGACGATGCGCCAGCAGGTGTCATTGCCAAGACGATCACCGCCACACAAGTCTCTGGAGGACCTGGTGGAGCTGCGAGTTCTTACATCAACACTGCTTCCGAGTGCGATGCCAACACGCTCTACACCAGCGAAAGCTCCCAGGAACAGCCCACGGGTGGTGAGGCCTCCGGCTCTTACTCTGCTGGACAGTCGCTCCGTACCCCTACCGCTCCCACGAGCGAGGGTGCCAGCGTCACTTCTCGGAGGTTCTTTGGTCCAACTGAATTTGTGAGAGTCGTTATCTCTACCGCCTCTTCCAGCGATTCTTCCAGCTCGACCCTTTCTCTATCTGCTCCTTTCTCTGCAGGCACTATTTATCCTTCTGGAAGCCTTGTCCCTAAGCCTGAGACCACCGATGCACCGTTTCAAAACGCCACTGAGAACTCCTCTGCATCTTTCTCTATTCCGACATCCTTTTCTGCTCCCGCCTTTATCCCCTCTGGGAGCGTCGTTGTCTTGCCCGAGGCCTCTGATGCGCCGTTCCAGAACTTCACGTCAGATTCGCCCACTCCTTTCTCTGCGGGCACCATTTTCCCTTCTGGAAGTTTTCTTCCTCAGCCCGAGGCCACCGATGCTCCGTTCCAGAACGTCACGGAGAGCTTGCCCACGCCCCTTTCTGTTGGCACCATTGTTCCTTCTGGAAGTGTTGCACCTATGCCTGAGGCTACCGACGCGCCATACCAGAACACTACGGAGAACGCGCCTGTCAACCAGACCAGCCCTGTCGTCATCATCGCTTCGGGCTTCACTCCCTCTGGTAGCGTTGTTGCCATTCCTGATCCTACGGACGCTCCTTACCAGAACAACACGGACAATACACCTTCCAACCAGACCAGCCCAGTTGTGATCATCGCTTCGGGCTTCACTCCTTCTGGCAGTGTCATTGCCATCCCTGATCCTACTGGCGCTCCTTACCAGAATGCTACCAGTCCAATCACCAAGGGCCCTGTCGGTACTGATACTGGCCTTGGATCTTGTGCGTTCGTCTGCCCTGACTACGTTGGCAAGTGCGGTCAGTACTACGGGCCTGAGTGCTACACTTCATGCCCTGGCGTTGCCGCCCCAACATTCACTGTACCATTCTGCTCTCTGAAAACCCCTGCACCGATCGCATCGACCGGCTTCCTTCCTTCTGGCAGTGTTGTCCCGATGCCAAACGCCTCTGGTGCTCCCTTCCAGAACACCACCGATTCCGTCGATCCCACAGGTGCGTCGAACGGTTTCGCTCCGTCTGGCAGCATCGTGCCGATGCCCGAGACTTCTGGGGCGCCTTACCAGAACAACTCTGCCACCGATCCGTCTAGCAGCTCTATGATCAGCAACAAAGATCCCTCGAGCGGTTTCTCTGGCAGCGTCCTGCCGGTGCCTGAGACTTCTGCTGCGCCGTACCAGAACACCTCCTGCACTGCTCTTTCTGGCAACACTTTGATCAACAGTGGCGATCCTTCGACAGCCGTTCAGACCATTGTCTCCACCCAGGTCGTGGCTCTGGGCAACAGCACTGTTACTCTCTTCCACGACCCGAAGACGGTTATCGGGGAGCCGAAGACAGTCACCGTCGACAGGACGATCGCTTCCGCTTCCCTCGAAATCAACGTCTCCCACGAACCGACGACAGTTACCGTCGACAGGACGATTGCTTCTGTCGAGACCAAGACGGTAACTGAGAAGAACGGCACTAGAACTATCGAGATCCCGCACTTCTCCACCGCTACCGTTGAAAAGACGATCGCTTCGCTCGAAATCAACATCTCCCACGAACCAACGACGGTTACCGTGGACAGGACAATCGCTTCCGTCGAAACTCAAACGGTTACTGAGAACAACGGCACCAGGACTATCAAGATCCCGCACTTTATCACCGCCAGCCACTCTCCATACGCCTTGACTAGAACCACTACCCAAAAGAATGGCACCAGAACCATCGTCCGCACTTCCTTGATCCGCACCACCGCCACCGCCAAAAATCCAGTCACCTCGGTCATTACCAAGACGAAGCTCGACACCAAGACCAGGACTTCGTTGATTCCCGGCACAAATCACACTACTACTCTTGTTGAGACTTCGCGTGTTCCCTACACCACTACCGTTACCGCCCAGTCTCAATATCCTGGTGCCAACTCTACTACCAGCGTTGGACCCCATGAGTCTGGTGAGAAGACGGTAACAAAGTACTGGACCGTCGACACTACGACTCAGGGTGGCAAGTACGGCAAGAACGGCACCAGCGTTGTCTTCACGATCCCATACCCCTTTACTTTCAAGACCAAGTCCAAGTCTGCCACGCCGCCGGTCAAGACTGTCACTCGTACCGCGACCAAGCCTGTGTACCTCCCATGCACGAAGGAGGTGTGCCCCTCGAACTCTACTGCCACCTTGTCTGTTCAAAAGAGCACACATGTTGATACCCTCACGGCCTCGTGCGAGACCTACCCTCCCGTTCTGGTCACCAAGACTTCGACCAACAAGATTACACTCGACAAGCCACACAAGGTCACATCTACCGAGGAATGCGAGACCTATACTGTTCCTGCTTCCTCGGAGTGGGTCTACCCTTCGATGGTGCCGTACGAAACTACCACCTCTGCTGGTGTTGTCGAGTCTTCTAGCAAGACCGCTCTGACTTATACCAACAACGGCACAACGGCTGAATGCTATACGACATCGGAGCCCTACAACAGCGAAGCCCCGTCAAGCTTGAAGAGTCTGACCACTTCCACTATTTACGCCACCTCAGTGAGCACCATGTTATACAACAACTCCATCTCGCTCAGCACTTGCAGCATTGTGGCTTCGACGACGGTGGTTCCGGTCTCCTACCCGATCACTACTCCCCAGCCATCTGCTCCGATTACCGCTCCTGAGGTTCCTGTCACTCAGCCTTACGTGCCTGGTAGCTCGTCTGCTGTGTCCATTCCAGAATACAGCTGCACCGAGTCGTCTTGCCTCGCTCAGCCTTCTGCTCCTGGTTCGCAGCCTGTGGTTTCTAGCGTTCCTGTCACCTCATCTTACGCTCCGGTCTCGTCGCCCGAGGTCCCCGTCACATCGCCATACGCTCCGGTCTCGTCGCCTGAGGTTCCCGTCACATTGCCGTATGCTTCGGCCTCTTCTCCTATGGCTTCGATGTCATCACCTGAGGTTCCGGCCTCTTCGCCAAACGCGCCGGTTTCGTCTCCCGAGGTTCCGGTCTTGTCACCTGAGGCCCCAGTCTCGTCGCCTTATGCTCCAGCTTCTTCGCCAATCGTCTCATCGCCTGTGGCTCCGGTCTCGCCTCCTGCCATCCCGGCTTCGTCGCCCGTGGTCTCTGGTGAGACCCCATCCAGCGTAGTCGCTCAGACTGTCTGCGCTCAGTCGCCATGCCCTGCTCAGCCGTCCGCTCCTGGCTCGTCGCCACTGGTCCCTGTCTCGCCGCCTGTCATCTCACCGCCCGTCACTTCGGGCTCGCCCATGGCTCCCATGTCGTCTCCCGTTGTCTCTGGAGAAGTACCTTCGAGCTCAGCTTACCCCGAGCAGCCTTCAGGCCCGATGTCTCCAATCTCCCCGCCCGCCGCTACTGGGGAGATTCCCTCGAGCCCCGCTGGTCCTATGTCCCCGCCCGCGGCTTCTGGAGAAGTGCCTTCAAGCCCAGTCTACCCTGAGCAGCCTTCAAGCCCAATGTCCTCTCCCGTCATTTCTGGAATGGTCCCGTCGAGCCCCGCCGCTCCCATGTCCTCGCCTGTGGTTCCTGGAAATGTTCTATCCAGCCCTGCTTCCCCTGAGCAACCCTCCACCCCTAAGGTTCCCGTTACGTCGCCCGTTGTCTCTGGAGAGGTCTCCTCAAGCCCCGCCTTTCCTCAGCAGCCTTCGAGCCCTATTCAGTCACCGTATGTCTCTCAGCTGTCTGTGCCTGGCTCTTCTCCTGCTGTCCCAGTCATCTCAGACTCCACTTCTACCACCATGGCTGGATCCAACTCCATCTATTCTTCGCCCGTCACCGTCACGGCTACCCGTCCTGGTGAGGTTCAGTCGAGCCCTGTTGTCCCCGAGCAAATTTCCAACCCTGTCCACCCGGCGCAACCCTCGAGCGCTAGCTCTCTCGAACAACCTTCTGCTCCTCTCAACTCTCCCGCCAACCCCGAGCAACCCTCGAGCCCCATCTCGCCTGAGCAACCCTCTGCTTCGGTCTACTCTCCCAAGAGCCCTAAGCAGCCCCCTAGCCCCGTCTCTCCCGAGCAGCCATCTGCTCCGATTTACTCTCCCGTGAATCCCGAGCAGCCTAGCGCCCCAGCAGCTGATCCGTCCGCCTTCGCCACTGCTGCCGCCTCTCCCGAACACCCGTCTGCTCCTGTCAACTCTCCCATCAACCCGGAGCAACCCTCAGGACCCGTCTCCCCCGGGCAGCCCTTGGTATCCGTCAATTCTCTCGCTGGCTCCGAGCAGCCCAGTGCCCCATCAGCTGGCCCATCCACTTTCGCCACTGCTCCCATCGCTCCTCAGCAGCATGGAACCGCTCCTCTGGCATCTGGCTCCGCTCAACCGACCCAGCACCCGAGTGTCACCGGCTCCATGCCTCCGTACGAGACCAGTAAGTATCATTCCTACCTCACCTCGCCGCATAGTACAGAAGAGGGAAAGAAGACTGACTATATTTTCCCCACAGGCGAAGGTCCGAATGCAAGCGCAAGCGAGAGCGCTCCAGTTGGTGGCGTTGCCGCTTCCGTCACCATCAACGGTTTCGTCTGCGCTCTGGCTGCTGCCTTGGCGTTTGTCATGGTGGCCTTGTAGAGCCCTCGATCGGAGGAGCTTCGAAGTCCCAGCTCGATGCCCGGGATGTGACTCAAGGCCTGGAACTCAGTCTCGGCATCTATAGGTGCTGAAGCTGTCTGGTTGCCGGACGACGGTCGCACTTTGGCATTGGGAGGCGAAAAATCCGCACGATGACCCGTGTCTGGCTTGAAGCAAGAAGAGGAAGCTGCCATCAAGGTCAGATGCGTTCAAAATTTGCGGCTCGCAAGAGCAGCTTGCTTGCGTTCCTTTGGTACGAAAGCGTCTAAGGTATGCGCTTCAGTTCGTGCAAGGAAGTCTTTTAGTTCTGGTACCAGCCTTTATTATTAATAATTGAAATTGAAATTTATTTTGCGAAGAAATACATAGGCGTTCCAAACGCACAAGTCTGCACTCATCTTCACTTATATGGATCCAAGTGTCTCACTGCCATTGAGACTCATATGCGGTGACATCTGATCTTGTCCGACGACGTGTTTTTGATTGTCTTTGATGTGCCGGACGAGGTCTTGATATTGAGATCCATGTACTTGTGGCGCTACCAGCGTTAGGTTGAACGCTGTTTAGAGATATGGTGTGTGCGAAATGCGTGTTGGCTCTGAGTCTCAGTGAGCTAAGTGAATGTGTAACAGAGGTCTGATCTGCGAGGTGCGACTTCCCTTGAAGGCACAGGGACGAAAGTGACTGCATGGCCTTATCACGTGCCCTGAGCGGCCTGAGCCTGAGCCCCTGGCACACCTTCACCCATCTCACTTCATGTCAGCAGCTCGCACGTGCTTACTTTCCATGTTCGATGACTTCCCACCCGGCAGACATCTGACTGAATGGATCGATACAAAACAATCGAAGGGTTATGTATCTTTGGATTTGGACAAATTGTTTCTCGTTTGATTTTGTTAACGCGAGGACAAGTAGACTAGAGCTGCTGGAGTCATCTATTAAACCGTAGGGACGTCCTTCAAGTGCCATCTCTCTCGTTTCCCATGGCCCGACATTCACCAACCTGGAATCTTGCTCCTCTCCAGCTACTCCCTGTTTTCCAGCGAGTGTGGAGTCGCGCGACTCGAGTGGCAAAGTGGCGGCCTGGTGAGAATCCGCCATTTTGAATCGGCAGAATAGTGTGGTATTGTCTGTGTGAGACCACCTGCGGTTTGTTGGAGTCGATGGGGAAGGCCTGTGGGTATCGCGAGGAGCGAACTATGCGTGCCGGCGAAGGGAGTGGGTGGGTGGAAGAGATTTTGTCTTCGAGGCGCGACACTTATGTAGGCGGCGGCGTTGGGCATGAAGGTCAATGCAGGGACTCATGTCACTGAGTCCTATCCAACCTCACTCCATCTCACTTGATGTTTTGCGGTTAGCGCGAGAGGTCAGTGAAAGATCAACATGTTGTGGATCGTGCCATGATCGAATGACCAGGCACATGGAAGTCTGATGTGACCCCATGTTTAGTAATGACTTGTCAGTTTATACGAATGTTATTGCTCTGTTATAGGACTTGCATGAGCTTGACCTGAGTGTGAGCTGCCCTAGAAGCATGACATAATGTACTTCATGGCTCGCTTCACGTAGTTTGCGAAATCTGAATCCACATCGTTTAGCAGCTTGTAACAATATTTTTTGAAGATAACAAGATATCATGTTCAGTCAATTTGGCGCTCACCCGATGGCGGGTCGATCAGACTCCAATGGCCTCCTCCCACCTCTCCGGTTCGGGTCTATCGTCTTCGTCTCCTCTCTGCTCGTACCCGTCCGTCTCGGTCTTATCGTAATTGTCTGGAGCGATCATCAAACTCGGTTCCGGTAAATCGTCTAATCTCTCAGCATAAGCCCCTACAGCCTCTCGAAGGTTCGCCCGCCATTCCCACAGCAACGCGTACCCTTCCACCAGCTCTTCGAATCCAACTCCAAAAGTTTCGATACCCGACGCTATGTCTTCGACCAGGTTCTGCCTTCGGGTAAGTATACTAGCTACCAAGAAACAGGCCACTGGTTGTACCATGCCCGAAAGGCCTGGGTGCCAGTTCATGTCGGCGAGCGTCAGCTTGATGAGATCGAGCGTGAGTCGCTCAGTGTCATCATCGGTATCGAGACTCGCGAGCTGGACGAAGAAGAGGAGGTTTATGCTGGGACTGTACGGTGGAGATAGTGGCGAAGTACTGGCGGCGGGTGCATTCTGATGTATTTCCTGGTGTACGATCTGGTCTCGATCCTGAGTTTGACTGTGCTCTATGTTCGCATGCTCAGGCATGGAGCCATAGTCCTGCTTGCTCCGTTCACTAGGTTCGGTCGAGTCTCTCTCTTCGCCATCGGCGGCGGAGTCTTGAAAAGATCGCTTCTTTGAGCTACGAGTGATGCGCTGGCTCAGGTCAACATCTTTCGCGCTCGGTTGTTGAGCCGTCGATTCTTCAGAGATATCACTGAGAACTCGAACGTGCTCCTTGACGCCTTTGCTACGTCGTCCGGCATTGGCGTGGCCACGCTTCGTAGTGCCACTTGAACGTGCGGTCGTACTTCGCTTTGGAGGCATGTCTGTCAGCGCTGTTTGATCGTGCGGTTCGATAACATTGCCGAAGTGAACATGTGGGTACAACACGGCTGTTCAAAAGTTCGTCTTTCTTTCAGCTGCCGATTGCTTTGTCTTTTTTGCCGTAAGTCGCCAAATCCGGAGTCCAAGAATGGACTTTGTGCTCGGATAAGATTGAGCCTGCATAGATGTGCTTTGTATTAATCAGTAAGCATTTGTCCCATGTTTGTAGCAGAGCCGTAGAGTTCTTAGACGCGTCCCTGCCTCCGAAATGGGAGACGGAGGTTGCAGCACGCAGCGTATCCATTGCATGGCTTTTGGACAGCTACTATATGCGCCGCCGGCACCACCGACTACACCAGGTATCGGCAAGGAGCTTTCGAGTGTGGTTGTTTGAATGTAGACGTATAGATGGTGTCACATGCGACGAGGTTGTCATTGTCTTGAAGAGCGTGGGCCTTGAGGGGCACCTGTCGAAATTCCCCGAACGCTCCACGACGTGTCGTCGCCTGGAAGACCAAGGGACATCCATCGCGACTGCGTCTCGTTTTGGGAGCAAGCCACCACGAACGTTTACAAACACCTGATATCCATGGGTGTCTTCTCGGCATACCCAGTCGGACGTATCCTGTCGATGACCAAGACGCGTCCCTCTTTCAAAGTTTCATGATGCAAGACATGAGGGAAACAGCCATACATTACGCGACTCCTCACCGAGTCACTAAACGATAGTGCGCACGTCTGTAAGGATCTTACTACCTGAAGTGAGAATGTACTATCGCAGACCTGTACACGGCTTCATCACTCGTGGACGGTGGCGGAGGAGGCCTCATCAAAGGAGGCGCATTTGCCCGGCACAAAGTGTTTGGCTGCATGTTTGCTCCCACGATTGCTCTCGTGATGACATCCTTTTAGCTTTCTTTTTGTTGTCCAATGAGGCGGAGCTATATCATAAGCTCGACCGCTTTTGACAAAATTGTAGTCCATTCAACCACGTCACAAACCACCTCTCTACTCTGCACGACGGACGAGAGGCCACCATGTCCGATCCACTCACCCATCGCCCATTCACCCAACACTCAGGAAGTCATGACGGGCAACATGGTCTCAAGACACCAATGGCTTGGATCAGCAGCTTTTTGCCGCAACTACGAGGTGACCGTCAGCCAACCGTACAGCGAAGTGTTAGCCTACGGCCCAGAGCCAGAGTGGAAGCCAGAATGGAGGCATCGTCCTCCGACCATGGTTCGCTTTGTTCATAAAAGATCTCGTCTCCGCTACAGAGCGACTGTGAATGATTCGGAGCTGCCGGGTGCCCACCCGGATCCCTACCTAGTATATCAGAAAATCTTCTGGGACTGGGCTATTCCCGACATCGAAATGGAAGGTCCCGTGCTGGGCGAATCATTGCGGATTGATGGCTTGCAAGGCTACGATTTAGCGAAAGAAACCTCTGACCTCGTGGAGAGGGAATCGAGCGACCAGGTTGCCCTCATCGCGGCCGAAAAGAAGCGCGCGCTGACACTCTGGGGGTTCGACGGTCTGAGAACGCTTGTCAAGCTCCCATTGGAGGTTCGTGCTAAGATTTACGAACTCACGTTCTCTTAACTCGTCGCGCCACGCTTCTGGCAATGCTACCACACAAAGAAAGCCGGTCTGACTCTGATTGGCAACACTCATTCAAGCCCACTTCCCGTGATTTGCCGACTTTCCACCGCCATCCGCAAAGAAGTCTTCGAATCCGTCTACCGCGAACAGGCGTCCCAAATCATCATCGGCGCAGAAGTCGTCGTGGCGAACTTCATTTTGCAGGCGATGATCAAGCCCGGTCAAGAAGTGAATGCCGCCCACGCCAAAGTTCATCCATCGAAAGAGTTGTTCATCGGTATCCAGTTCCCGGCTCCACGGGTAGTAGAAGGCGCCGCCGCCGTCCGCAGCAACCTGGACCGCATCGTTCATTTCCTGAGTTGCATTGCCGCGAAACAGCCGCTTCCTCCAATTCGGGTGTCTTTCCACACCAACGCCGAGACTCGCAACCGCCAATACGGATACTTCCGCTGCGATTTCGCGGCTTACCTTGGCCCTTTGCGGAATCTGCGCCTCCCGCTACGCAATCCGGAGCTCAAAGCCAGCCAAGTATTGACCGTTGATCGTCTCGGGAATCCGAAAAACGACGAACGCGAATAGACTTGTTCCCTGATCGAGCGGGCCGTCTCCCAGCCATCGGAGGGCGTGAGTGTTTCCAATTTCAATCATCGCCAGAGTATGATTGACATCCACGTTGAGATGGCAACATACAACAGATTCCACCGAGATTGGAGACCACTGCCTGTGTATCGGCCTTCGACACAGCGCATCGCAGCGGCTGCGAAAGCCTTGGATGCCATCTCCACCGCGACGCATGGGAGGCCTCCGCCGTGGGTTACTGTTGCACTGGAACAGTTGCCAGACGGTGACGTCGTAGTGGACGAGAAGGAGTGGCGAAAACGTCTTGGTGCGATTTGGGAGTCCCTGAATGTAGACCACCAGTTTAGCCAGACGGAACATTGGGTGGAGGGATGGACACCTCCCCCATTCTGGGCAGAAGGGAGAACCAAATACTGCTAGTGGAGCACTGCGGTCGCTTTACAATTTTGGTTTGCAGGCAGTCCAAAGCTTTGGGATTTGCTGTTGGTGGTTGATGACCAGCAGCTGAGGGTTCTCACTGTGTGAGCATAGCTGTCTAATGACAGCCATTGGACTTCGTTTTGGCACGCATGTATCATTAATCCATAACTCCTGTGAAGCCTGTCCAAGCGCTAAAGATGCTTTGTCCCCTCTCTTTCCCTGAAGTTTTCATCCACCGCGTGCGAGAGAGCGCAACGTGGCACGCGTGGTTGCGCAAAAGCATCACTCCAGGCAATCTGACGTTCGTTATCCCCGTCCTGTGTACCGTCCCGATCCGATACCGAAATGCATGTCCCTCCTCTTGGTCCGAATTGCAAGGCCGTTCAAAAATTCCTTTCAAACACCACCCCCTATCAACGTATGACTGTCAGCGCTTCCTGTGACACATGGCTCGTGGAATCTAGAACAACACCAGTGGGCAGACTTACCAGATCGCTCAGTCCTGACATGTAAGTTGCCTGGCTGGCGGTTGCGCTGCTCGTCCAATGCTTTGCGGTATGAGAGCCACAGGAACCCACTGCCTGCTGCAGCTACTGTCGCGAAGATGGCATTGCGGCCGCTGTTCAAGGATCAGACTGTTGTCACATTGCTTTGGAGGGAATTTTGACCTACCCGAGGAAGGACATTGTGGTGTGTTGTTGCTACGGATCGACTGGGTTGGGTTGTTTATGTAGCTCGCGAGTATGATAGTATTGCAGAGTCGCTTCTTGGTGAGAAGGGCGATTGAGAACGTAGCAATGGATTTGTTTGGTGAGATGTGTCTAAGATAAGTAGTTATGAGGTATGGAAAGGGAGTGCGAAGGCATTCGGAAGGAAGGAAACTCTTTGGGAAGTCGTTTCCCTTCTCACCGACTGCACCCGCAAGACCGAGGATCTGGGTCGGCGGTCTGCTGACTGGAGCTTGACACGCATGGGAGGAGGAGCTCTAAGAGGAGCCACTGGAGCTTTCCCCAATCTGAGGGTTTCACTTCATTAGCCTTGCGGGGAAGTGGGTATCGCGTGCGGGTAGGTTAGTCTGACATCACGTCCCGTGACCTGCAACTTGTTTCGCTATCGCCGCCTGCCTCGACAAACTCAAGACCAACACCAGGCAGGCACACTACAGCACTGCTACATCCATTCACCTGACTCGACTGTACTCATCACCTTTCAATACCAACACCGCCAACATGGCCTCCTCATCCGTCCCGGCCACGCCGCTGCTCTACTCGTGCATCGCCTACAAGAACACCATCCTCGCCGAACACACTGTCTCCGCCGCCTCCGGCACCAGTAGCCTCGCCTCTGTCATCCTTCCTAAGATCAAGCACAACTCTCCAGAGAAGCTCACATACACCCACAATGCAAACCTCATCCACTACATCGCCGATGCCGGTTCCGCCTCTGCGAACCCCGACTCGCTCAATGCGCCGAACCTCACATACATGGTAGTCGCAAAGGGCGATCTTGGCCGTCGCGTGCCGTTCGGCTTCCTCGTCGAGATCAAGAAGCGCTTCCTCAAGGCCTACAATCCGGAAAACACCGATTTCTCGTCGCTGCCTGCATACGGAGCGGCGGCATACAATGCACAGCTCAAAGCCTTGATGATTGAATACGGCACCACTAAGAGCGGACAAGAGGATGCTTTCAAGAACGTGCAGGGCGAGATCGACAATGTGCGTGGAATCATGACCGAAAACATCGAGAGAGTGCTTGAAAGAGGCGAGAGGCTGGACTTGCTTGTCGATAAGACAGACAGGCTTGGTGGCTCGGCGAGAGACTTCCGCGTCAGATCAAGAGGCCTCAAGAGGAGAATGTGGTGGAAGAATATGAAACTCATGGTCATGCTGGGCCTGGTGATTGTGTTCCTGCTATACCTCATGGTCGGAATGGGCTGCGGTCTGCCTGGTAAGCTATTCCCGAGTCACGCCTTCACAGTGCACTTTGCTAACGCCACCAACAGCATGGTCTCACTGCGTTCGTCACGGTTGAAGACCGGGAACATCTTATTAGTAACGACTTTTGGCGTTCGAGCGGTTTTGTTTAATACCACACTTCTTTCCAGTACACGATCATGTAACATAGCAAGCTTAATCTCGTCCAAGCAGACAGCAGAGCCTAAGCACTATCCCCCCAGCCCATCATTTCCTCCAACTTCTGCGCCTCCGTCTTCTGCCCAGCGAGCATTCCCCTCTCCTCAACCTCCTTGACAAGCTCCACAAACTCTTGCTCCCCAGCCTCGGCCCTCGCCTTGAAAGCACTCATATTCTCCGCCAACCACTCCCCATCCTTGCCAGCCTCAGGAATAGAAAACCCAGCCTCCATCCCCGCCGCAATATCGCCCAAGACAAACACCGAGTACAGACTGCGATCCTCATCCGGCGAACTCCTCTTCACCTTCGGCAGCGGCTTGACAATCTCATCCCACGCATGCATCACATCCGAGCACAGCGAGTTGAAATCGGCCGTCTTGCGCGAAGGACCCGTCCGGACGTGTGCCAAAATGTGAGAAGGTGTCTGGGCGCGGCCGCCGATGTAGAAGTCGCCTGTGTCTTTCAGGCCGGATACGTCGGTGAATCGTACGTTTACGAACATGCGTGGGGTCGAGAAGCGAGTGCTGTGGAGCTGGGTGATAGCGTTGGCAAGTTCGGCTTTTTGGGAGGCCGTGAGGATTATGGCGTGGTTTACTTCGTAGTAGGGCATGTTGGTGGGAGTGTTTGTTTTGGTCTTTGGTCTTTGATTTTTTGATTCTGGTTTCGGTGAGATGGGACTTCCTAATGGTGAGAAGAAAGGGTGGAAGATGTAGATATTAGGAGGCCGGATCCTGGATGAATCGGCTGAAGATTCTGGTCAAGTGTGGGAATTGAGAGGAGATTGTTTACATGTGGTTGTAGTTGTCTTTATGTTAGATGACGCCTAGGTACATGTAGTGGGGAAAGCAAGGCGCCCCACATCGAGGGCATGTGGGTGTATGCATTGAACTCTCTTCGACTCGGGTACAAGGAGTTGGGGTCACAGATGACTTGATTACTTATCAACCCGACGGGTCAAGATTCAAATCACATTATGTGTTAGCAAGCAGACTAAAACAAAGTTCTCGATCTTTCGCTCCACGGGTCTCTGATGTCCACCACATGTGGCCCTAGGTCGACTTGGAGAAGCAACTGGCAACTGTGACATTGCCGCACAACTACACCAGGGACATTTACAACGTGATGAACGGTAGAGAGGGAAGTGATGAAACGATATGGAACCAAGAACTCGATGATTTAGGGCGGCGTTATTGGTATATCGTGTTATATGTTCAAGATCATCCGTAGCATTAGGGTAAGGGTTGGGGTAAGCACATGTTGCAGGATGGCACTGCACTATTGCTTGCTAAGATGTATGGATGTAAGTACTGAGTCCACTTGATCGTTGTCACAAGTACCTAGAGCGACCCGAATGTCTCGACAACAGCGTTCGCCGTGCTCTTCGCACTCTGAGGGTTCATCCCGGTGATCAATCTTCCATCGACAACGTGGTAGTCATCCCAGATTCCTTCAGATCGAACATCTAAGCAACGGAAGTCAGTACTTGAATCGTAGGCAACGAAGGTGGGATGATAGCTGGCGTACAGTTTGCACCCAACGCCTTGGCGTGCTCATCAATCATCGGCTCGTTCCACGCACGCAAGCCGTCCATGATGCCCATGTCATACTCTGCCTGAGTCGTGAAGCCTGTGATCTTTTTGCCTTCGATAATAGGCTTGTTGGTGTCGGGGTCGAGCATGTTTGCGAAGATTGCCGGGCCGTGGCAGCTAGCACATTTTGCGTTAGGAATGCCACGACGTACACAGGATTAGGACGATAACTCACACAGCAGACACAATACCTCCACGCTTCCACACCTTCGCAGCAATCGCCTGTAGTTGTGTCGCGTGAGGGTAATCGATCAGGGCCGCGTGTCCTGCAGATGCGAAAAAGATACCGTACTGCAAGCAAGATCAGCAATTGGAAGAAACCTGCGCACACGTCGACAACTGACTTCCTTGTCCACAACATCTGCAGCCTTGATGCTGGCATCCATGTCTTTTCTAAACTCGCTGTTCTTATCGTCGTACTGCTCGCGCTCCTCAGATGACAGGAAGCCCGGTTGAAGACTTAGCCAGTCCTCCGTCCACGTTCCTTTCTCGGAAACGATGTCGACTTCGAAGCCCGCGGCCTTGAAGACGTTGTAAGGATGGAGAGCCTCGCCAATGAAGACACCTGTAGTGTGCCCACCACCCTCGAAAAGCTCGGCATGAGCGGATGTAATGGCGATGAGTGCCCGACGGGGAATCGACATGACAGCGGTATTGGGCTGACGGGGAGAGTGAGGTAAATAACGTTATGGGATTTTGTGAGTAGATGATGAAGGATGTTATACAGCAGAGGGGGGGATGAGGTCCTGTGTGTGTGTTTATATACAGTACCCATCGAGACAGGCGAATGTGGCTCCGTAAGGCTCATCTGGATGACAGATGCTGAGATGCATATGCATGACAAAGCGGTCTTCTATCGCGATTATGCAGGTATTATCTCGAGCCTGGAGCTGAAACGTCGGGTATGACTGCATTCTTCTGCCTAGCATGGTCGTATAGTAAGCGAACGTTCTCACGAAAAGGTCGTCGATTTTTTTGATCTATTGGATCAGATCGACCAAACCTAGAGCCACGCATCAACTTTGTTACTCTGCCACAGATCGAAACCAAGTGTTCAAAGCTGTTCCTCCTCACTAGCAAGTTCATCTTTCGCAACATCCATCTCGGTGACCTTTGACGTTCGCGGTCTGCTGCAACCGGTGAACACGGCCGCTCCGAGAGTCCGACTCTCGCCTAGGCAAGCCATGTATGCAAACTATATCAGTTAAAAGAGCTTGCTATAATGTATGATTAGCATCCACTCCCCCGGGAATTGTCGTGATAGGTCGGTGTCCGCGTGCATATTGTTCAAGAACACCGAAAGGGACATCAGCCGAGAGACTCCACTGTGAGTACGCTTGTAGCAGCACATGCATAGGGCTATGGCGAACCTGCTCCGCTAGTCTCCGGCAGGATCTCTAGATGCTTACGGCTGAGAACATCAGCTCAATTGCCCAGTGTCGTTGCCTGGAAGCTTCGCCAGTGCAGTGCTAAGACATGGGCGACAAAGCGTATCTTTGATGACATGAGCTTGGTATGTAGCTCCGCCAGTCGGAACATTTTTATTGTAGCGATGATAGTGCTGACAGCGGCGACTACAGCAGACTCCAGAACATAATTCCATACGGAAGGACGTGATATATTCGCTTGTGGATTGAGGTGGTATCGGCGGCGAGCAGTGGCTATGTCGGCTGCTGCGGATGGTCCTTGAAAGTAGAATGGACTGAGAAGGATACGATTGAATGTGAGACGAGAAGGAGAAG
>Ga0265798_10002276_pt1 | contig 28537 bp, 25 predicted proteins | sample P3T30metagenome_FD_192430 | JGI IMG/M metagenome (GOLD analysis project Ga0265798, IMG submission 192430) | Plant litter microbial communities from East Loma Ridge, Irvine, California - P3 T30 | ecosystem: Environmental > Terrestrial > Plant litter > Unclassified | place: USA: California...
ACGCACCCGATCTCGTATGCGATCGAGAACATCACGCACTCGCTGTGCACGCTGGAATTCACCGACCACCGCCCGTTCTACGACTGGCTGGTCGACACCCTGGCCGACGGCGGCTTCTTCCCGCGCCCGGTGCCGCGCCAGTACGAGTTCTCGCGCTTGAACCTGACCTACGTCGTCACCTCCAAGCGCAAGCTGCGCGCGCTGGTCGACGACGGCGTGGTGACCGGCTGGGACGACCCGCGCATGCCGACCATCGTCGGCCTGCGCCGCCGCGGCTACACGCCGGAAGCGATCCAGCTCTTCTGCGAGCGCATCGGCGTCTCCAAGGCCGACGGCTGGATCGACATGAGCACGCTGGAAGGCGCGCTGCGCGACGACCTCGATCCGAAGGCGCCGCGTGCCATCGCCGTGCTGCGTCCGCTGAAACTGATCGTCGATAACTTCCCGGAAGGCCAGGTGGTCGAGTGCAACGCGCCGGTCCACCCGCACCATCCGGAAATGGGTGCCCGCACGTTCCCGTTCACGAAAGAACTCTGGATCGAGCAGGAAGACTTCATGGAAGTGCCGACCAAGGGCTACCACCGCTTCACCCCGCCGACCGCCGACAAGCCGGGCTCGCGCGTGCGCCTGAAGTACGGCTTCGTGGCCGAGTGCACCGGTTTCGACAAGGACGCAGACGGCAACGTGATTGCCGTGCACGTGAACTACTTCGAGGATTCGAAGTCGGGCACGCCGGGCGCGGACAACTACAAGGTCAAGGGCAACATCACCTGGGTCAGCGCCTCGCACGCCCTGGAAGCCGAAGTGCGCCTCTATGACCGCCTGTTCCTGGACCCGCAACCGGATGCCGGCGGCAAGGACTTCAAGACCGTGCTAAATCCGAACGCGCTGGAGACCGTCAAGGCCTACCTGGAACCGGGCCTGAAAGAGGCCGTGGCCGACCAGCGCTTCCAGTTCGAGCGCCATGGCTACTTCGTGGCCGACCGCGTCGATTCGCAGCCGGGCAAGCCGGTGTTCAACCGCGTGACCACGCTGAAGGATAGCTGGGGTAAATAAGCAGTGTGCGGATGAAACCACATCTTGTGTAACGTCAAGAAAAGCCCGGCTTGCCGGGCTTTTCTTTATATGGCTATTTCTTGTTTTATGATAATTTAGTTTTTATTTTATTAGTAAATGCCAAATTTTATTCATTTCGCAGCATAATTCTCGCTGACATGCAACCCTGTCTAAGCGGCAACCCTATATCCTGCTAGGTTTCGCCCAGCACCCGGATTGCGTAAGTTCCTGCTAATTAATTGCATTGCAAATAAGCGTGCACAAACTAGCATCAGGGAGCCGTCATGTCGTCGGTGCTGCGGGAAGCGTTTTCGGTCACCCGGCTATCGTTCTGGACCGGCGCGCTGCTGTCGTCGCTGGTCGGCAGCGTGCTGTACATCTTCACCCATCGCTCGATCGAGAGCGATGCCCATGAACGCTTCCTGAACCACGCCAGGTACGCGCAAAACCTGATCAACGTACGCATCAAGTCGTACACCGACCTGCTGAATTCCGCCGGCAGCATGGTCCAGAGCTCCGAAAACTTTTCGCACCGGCAATTCCATGAATATGTGCGCGGCCTGGAACTGTCGCGCAATTTCCCTGCCGTCGACTACATCAACTTTGCGGCCTATCTCAGGCACGACCAGCGCCAGGCTTTCGTGAACAAGCTGCGCGTCGAGAAGCAGCACCTGGCGGCGTCGCGCACCTATGACCTGGACATCAGGCCACCGGGCGAACGGCCGGCCTACCTGGCGGTCGTCTACGTCGAGCCGGACGCGCAACGCCCCGACCTGTACGGTATCGACCTGCTGGCCAACCGTTTTTTCGGCTCGCAATTGACGGATGAACGCGACAAGGGCAAGCCGCACGCCGCCGGCACGCCGATCCTGGCGCTGTCCCGGCCCAACGACAACTACCTCGGCATGCGCACGCCGGTGTACCGCATCGGCATGCCGCTCGATACCGTCGAACAGCGCCGCGCCGCCTACGCCGGCTCGCTCGGCATCGCCTTCAGCGTTCCCGAGCTGCTGCATGGCGTCATGGACGAGCTGCCGATTCCCGGCGTACGCATGACGCTCTACGATACCGGAAACCGCATGGACGCCCAGGGGCGCGACAGCTCGGCGCGGCCGCTGACCCTGTTCGACAGCCAGGGCAGCCTGGACAATCCCACGCCGCCGCTTGCGCAGGGCGACGACGTGTACTCGACGACGCTGCCGCTGACCTTTGTCGGCCGGCCCTGGAAAACGACCTACAGCGTGCACAAGTCCAATCTCTATACCGGATTCGATACCTATTATCCGAAGATGATGATGGCGTTCGGTTTCATCGGATCGATCATGCTGTACGTGCTGCTGCACACCCTGACTTCGTCGCGCCGCGCCGCGCTGGCCCTGGCGCAGGAGATGACCAGCGAACTGCGCGAAAGCCAGAACAAGCTGCAGCTGTCGCACCAGAAACTGCGCCGCCTGGCCGACCACGCGTACCAGATCAAGGAACTGGAGCGCAAGCGCATCGCGCGCGAAATCCATGACGACCTGGGCCAGAACCTGCTGGCGCTGCGCATCGAAGCCGAGATGCTGACGTCACGCACCAAGGGCAGCCACGAGCACCTGCACAAGCGCTCGCGCGCCACGCTGATGCAGATCGACACCACCATCAAGAGCGTGCGCCAGATCATCAACGATCTGCGTCCCACGGTGCTCGACCTCGGCCTGTCCGCCGCCGTCGAGTGGCAATTGAACCAGTTCGAGCGCCGCACCGGCATCCAGGCCGAACTCATCGACGAGCACGGCGACATCTCCCTGCCCGACCATTGCGCCACCGCCTTCTTCCGCATCCTGCAGGAATCGCTGACGAACATCGTGCGTCACGCCAGGGCCACCAAGGTCGTGGTCGAGCTGCGCCTGAACGGCGGCTGGCTGTCGCTGACCGTCCGCGACAACGGTTGCGGCCTGCCGCCGGGCGGGCGCAACAAGCATGGATCGTTCGGCCTGGTGGGCATCGAAGAACGCATCCTGATCCTCGGCGGCACCTGCGCGGTGTTCAGCGAACCGGACGGCGGCACGACCGTGATGGTATCGGCGCCGGTCGCCGGCGTCGTGGAAGATGTTCTGGACGAACAGTACGAGCATGAATCCGGCTCCGCCGTCATTTAACACTCTCCTCCATTTCCCCCTTTCCACTTGCCCCACTTGTCGTTGTTGAGCTGCTCTGTGGCTTTCAAGCAACTTCTTTAAGGCTTGATCAAGCGCAATTCCTTAAGGAAACTGCTCAATTACATTGAGTACAGGCAACAAACATCAACGACAAACTGATATCCCGCCAATCAGTGGGAGAAACGGGAGAAGTCCATTTGATCTATATCGAATAACCAGCATCAATTGATGTCGCTGCGTGATTTACCAGATATGCGCCAATGCTAGGGAAGCAGTTCACAAAATTATTATTTTAATAAGGAATATCATGAACGCGAACAACCTCTTCAAGGCAGTCATGGAACTCGACCTCGATCCGATCAAGGTCAAGCTGATGCACGTCGAATCGGGCGAAGGCTGGAGCCAGGAAAAAACGGATGCGGTCGAAAAGGAATACCGGCGTTTCCTGTGCCTGATGAAGATGTACCCGCAGGAAGATACGGCACCGCTGGTCGACGTCGATACTTTCTGGCATTACCACATCCTGGATACGATGAAATACGCCGTCGATTGCGAGCAGGCCTTCGGCTACTTCCTGCACCATTATCCGTACGTCGGCCTGCGCGGCGGCGACGACGAACAGTTCCGACTCGACAGCGGCGACCGCATGCGCACCTTGTATGAAGCCACCTTCGGCGAAGCCTATCCGGGTTCGCGGGCGGAGATGCCGGCCGATGCCGACGTGACCTGGCCGGGCCTGCCCGCGCTGACGGGACGTGGGGCACGCGCCGACATGGCTTTCTGCGCAGGACCCGGCATCCAGGCGGCCTTCTGCGCCGGTCCGGGCAGCAAAACCGCCGCACGCGGCAATGCCGCCGGAACCGCCTTCTGCGCCGGACCGGGTGCGAAAACCGCCTTTTGCGCTGGTCCGGGCGCGAAAGCGGCATTTCGCGCCGGTCCAGACGCGAAAACCGCCTTTTGTGCTGGTCCGGGCGTGAAAGCGGCATTCTGCGCGGGTCCGGGTGCTAAAACCGCGTTTTGCGCCGGTCCAGGTGTGAAAGCGGCATTCTGCGCCGGTCCGGGTGTGAAAGCGGCATTCTGCGCCGGCCCCGGCAAAAAGCTGCTGGGCCGCACCGCCGCAGCCAACGCCGCCACCGCATTTTGTGCCGGACCTGGCGCAAAAGCCGCAGTGCTGGATAAAGGCGCCGCCACTGCGTTCTGCGCCGGACCGGGAAGCGAGAATGGCCGCGGGTACGCAAGCACTCCGTTGCATGACGCATTGGCGGCCTGAACCCAAACCCTGATTTACAGATTTCCCGGTCGGCCGCCACCCCGCGGCATTCAGACCAGCCTGGCCCGTCCCTTGCCCGGACGGGCCTTTTTTAATGCTGTACTCATGAGCACTGCATTGTTCAATATAATTATTTTCACGTTCGCAACCCTCCAATCCACTAGGTTCGCAGGAACACCGGTTTCATTAAATTGGTTGCAACTCAATTACATCAAAATCAATGTCTTGATATATGAGGAACGAATCAAATTGAGCGTCAAACAATTGCTGTGTACCCCCCCCTTTTAATCATTGATATCGGTGAGGACGGCCATGAACGCGACTATCCAGTTTCAATCAGTACTCGACGCAATAATGCAACTCGATCTCGATCCCATCAAGATGAAGCTCATGCATGTCGAATCGGGCGAAGGCTGGAGCCGGGAAAAGGCTAATGCCGTAGAAAAGGAATACCGGCGGTTCCTGTGCCTGATGAAACTGTATCCGGAAGAAGACACCGCACCGCTGGTCGACGTCGACACCTTCTGGCATTACCACATCCTCGACACGATGAAATACGCCGCCGATTGCGAACGAGCTTTCGGCTATTTCCTGCATCATTACCCCTATGTCGGCCTGCGTGGCGAAGACGATGAACAGTTCCGTCTCGACAGCGGCGAGCGCATGCGCACCTTGTATGAAGCCACCTTCGGCGACACCTACCCAGGTTCGCATGCAGAGGACGTGCAAGCCAGCGCCTGGTGCGCCGGTCCGGGCATCAGGGCCGTAGCAGAAAAGGCCGGCAACGCAAGCGCATGGTGTGCGGGCCCAGGGGCAAAAATCGCCTTTCGCGCCGGACCCGACCAGAAACGCGCGCCGCGCGCCGGGCTTACTGTCGACAGGGCGACCGCCTGATATGTCGGGCCGTGGCGCCACGTGACCACCAAAGCCGGACCGACTGCCTGAAGACGGCAACGCTTGCAGGCGATCCTGGTAACGGACAGGTGCCGATGGCCGGCAAGCTCAGGCCAGCAGCCCGCCCTGCCCGCTCCTGGCATCGGCGCGCACCATCAGCGCGCGCAGTTCGCGAATGCTGAAATCGGACACCTCGTGCATGCGCAGCAGGATGGTGGCGCCGATCGGCAATGTGTTGTGGCGGATCTTGCTGATCACCGGCGGCGCCACTTCGAGCACGCGCGACAGCGCGGCGTCGTTCTTGAGCTTCAGTTTCTTGATGATGGCATCCAGGACCCGGTTCGGATCATAGAGCGCACCCTCGGGGAGTCTGCGGATGGGCATGGTCGTCCTTTGCAAAATAACAGTCCATGGAACATTTCTCGTTACTCGACCTGAGCAATGAGAAATACGATAGTTTTGGGAAAAGCCTATTGTTTGTACGGCCGCTCTATGGCGTTCCCAAATGGTACATGGACGGTTTTATATTTTGCTTAAGAGATCCTTATTGTGAGCTATTTCCTCCAGCCATCTGCTGCAGCGCTTCTTCCACCCGCGAAAAGCGCAGGCGCGCTTTCAATTCGCGCTTGATGCGCGTGTTCACCAGCCGGCGCGATTCCGACATGAACGACAGCCGCAGCGGCGGCACCGTGCGCTCCAGCTCGGCGCGCGCCAGGCGCGGCGGCCGCGCCAGCCCGAAGGCGTCGGCCACCGCGTCGAAATACTCGGCCATCTTCATGTGCGTATCGTCGGATGCGTTGTAGGCGCGTCCCGGTTGCGCGCGGAACAGCGCCAGGCAGGCCAGGTACGCCAGGTCGTCGGCGTGGATGTGGTTGGTGTAGACGTCGTCCGCCGGCGCCAGGGCGGGGGTGGCGCTGCGCAGGCGCTCCAGGGGCAAACGGTCTTCTGCATAGATGCCGGGCGCGCGCAGGATCGCCACCGTGCCGCGCGCCGCCACGGCCCAGGCGCGCAATACCTGTTCGGCGTCGACGCGGCGCCGCGCCCGTGCGTTGCGCGGGATACGCGGCGCGCTCTCCGGCGTCAGCGCGCCGCCGCGGTCGCCGTAGACGCCGGTGGTGCTGATATAAACCACGCGCGCGCCCTCGGGTAGAATGGCGGTCAAATTGCGCGTTCGCAAATCAAGGTCGCCCTGCTGCTGCGGCGGCGCCAGGTGCACCACGTATTGCGCCAGGCCGCGCAGCCGCGCCAGCGAGCCTGGGCAATCGAGGTCGGCCACGATCGGCACCGCCCCGGCCGCGCGCAGCTCGGCACGGCGCGCCGGCTGGCTGGTCACGGCGAACACGCGAAAACGCTTGACGACCCACGGCAGCAGACGCATGCCGACATCGCCGCAGCCCACGACCAGCAGGCGCGGCCTGTAAAACCTGACATTCTTATTTGTATTCATTCGAGGATTGTATGACGTTCCAGATCACTGTCCAGCCCAGCGGCCACCAATTCGCATGCGAGCAGGACGATACCGTGCTTGCCGCCGCGATCCGTTCCGGCATCGGCCTGCCCTACGGCTGCAAGAACGGCGCCTGCGGCTCCTGCAAGGGCAAGGTCGTCGAAGGCACGATCCATCATAAGCCGCACCAGCAACGCGCCCTGTCCGAGCAGGAAAAACTGCAGGGTTACGCACTGTTCTGCTGCGCCGTGGCCGAGGGCGACCTGGTGATCGAGGCGCGCGAAGTGGGCGGCAGCAGCGAGTACCCGGTGCGCAAGATGCCGACCCGGGTGGCCAGCATCCGCCGCGCCGCGCCGGACGTCGCCATCATCACGCTGCAGCTGCCGGCCAACGAGGCGCTGGCCTACCGCGCCGGCCAGTACATCGAATTCATGCTCAAGGACGGCAAGCGCCGCGCCTACAGCATCGCCAGCGCGCCCTCGGTGGACGGCCCGCTCGAACTGCACATCCGCCACCTGCCGGGTGGCCTGTTCACCGACCACGTGTTCGCCACCATGAAGGAGCGCGACATCCTGCGCTTCGAGGGACCGCTGGGCAGCTTCTTCCTGCGCGAGGAGTCAAGCAAGCCGATCGTGCTGCTGGCCTCGGGCACCGGCTTCGCGCCGGTCAAGGCGCTGATGGAACACCTGCAGCACCTGAAGTCGGAACGCCAGGTTTCGCTGTACTGGGGCGGGCGCCGTCCGCAAGACCTGTACATGCACGAACTGTGCGAGCAATGGGCGCGCGAACTGCCGGGCTTCCGCTACGTGCCGGTGATCTCGGACGCGCTGCCGGAAGACGGCTGGACCGGCCGCAGCGGCTACGTGCACGCCGCCGTGATGCAGGACATCCCGGACCTGTCGAATCACCAGGTGTATGCCTGCGGCGCCCCGGTCATGGTCGATTCGGCGCGGCGCGACTACGTCGCACGATGCGGCCTGCCGGACGAGGAGTTCTACGCCGACGCCTTCACCACCGAGGCCGACCTGGCCCAGCCGTAATCGCGACGTGGTAAAGCAGGCCGTATTGACTGCGTGCCACGCCGACATCAGGCACAATGGGGGTTGCATTCCTTCCAGCACCCCTGACCACCTTCTATGTCATCGACCTCCCCTTCCGGCGGCTTGAGCGTCCTGCGCAACCGCAATCTCTCGTTCTACCTGTCCGCCCGTTTCATGAGTGCCCTCGCCGTCCAGATGCAGAGTGTCGCGGTGGGCTGGCAGGTGTACCAGATCACCCACAGCCTGTTCGACCTGGGCCTGATCGGCCTGGCGCAGTTCGCGCCCTTCCTGCTGCTGATCCTGTGGGCCGGCCACGTGGCCGACACCCACAATCGCCGCACCATCATCCTGCTGTGCCTGGCCACCCAGCTGGTGTGCAGCCTGCTGCTGACGGTGTTCACGCTGTCCGGCAGCCAGGTCGTGTGGCCGGTGTTCGCGATCCTGGTCCTGTACGGCAGCGCGCGCGCCTTCATGATGCCGGCCTCGCAGGCGGTGCTGCGCAACCTGGTGCCGAACAAGGATTTCTCGCAGGCGGTGGCGCTGAGTTCCTCGACCTTCCACGTGGCGGTGATCGCCGGGCCGGTGCTGGGCGGCCTGCTGTACGTGTTCGGCCCCAACTTCGTGTACATGGTGTCGAGCATCCTCCTGGGCCTGTCGGTGGTGCTGATGGCGTGCACCCGCAGCGCGCCGCAGGCGATGAACAAGGCGCCGGTCAGCTGGCACACGCTGCTCGAGGGCCTGCGCTTCGTGCGGTCGCGCCCGATCGTGCTGGGCGCGATCTCGCTCGATCTGTTCGCGGTGCTGTTCGGCGGCGCCACCGCCCTGCTGCCGGCCTATGCGCACGACGTGCTCGACGCCGGGCCGACCGCCCTCGGCCTGCTGCGCACCGCGCCCGGCGCCGGCGCCGCGCTGTGCTCGATCGCGCTGGCCTTCTTCCCGATCACGCGCCGGGTCGGCCTGTGGATGTTCGGCGGCGTGGCGCTGTTCGGCGTGGCCAGCATGGTGATGGGCATGACGACCCTGTTCCCGGTGGCGCTGGTGGCGCTGTTCCTGATGGGCGCGGGCGACATGATCAGCGTCTACATCCGCCACCTGCTGGTGCAGTACGAAACGCCGGACGAGATCCGCGGCCGCGTCAGCGCCGTGAACGCGGTCTTCATCGGCGCCTCGAACGAGCTGGGCGAATTCGAGTCGGGCGTGACCGCCAGCTGGTTCGGCCTGGTGCGCGCGATCATCTTCGGCGGCGCCGCCACGCTGGTCGTCACCGCCACCTGGATGAAGCTGTTCCCGGTGCTGTCGCGCATGGACCGCTTTCCCCACCACGAGGCCGAGGAAGCGGCGCGCAAGGCCGGCTGAGGCCCCCGCTCGGAGCCGCTTCGGGGTCAGAGCACAAGGAGCGAAGCGGCGCGGCGGGACGGCGGCGCCGTTTCATCGCATGCCGGCGTCATCTGCGCGGGCGTGCGTTCCCTAACATGGAAAATCGCGTATGGGGTGTAAGATCATTCCAACAGTTCACACATGGAGCGATTATGGAAATCAACGTTAATACCGACAACACCATCGACCGCCACCAGGGCCTGGACGAACGCGTCCGCGAAGCCGTCGAATCGAGCATCGGCCGTTTCGGCGAACAAGTCCGCCGCGTCGACGTTCACCTGAGCAACCAGAATGGCCAGAAGCATGCAGACGGCGACAACTACTGCATGATGGAAGCACGCGTGTCGGGCTATGACCCGGTGGTCGTGCATGCGCACGCCGACAATTTGCATTTGTCGATTTCGAACGCCGCCGGCAAGCTCAAGCGCGCGCTGGACAGCGCCCTGGGCCGCCTGGCCGACAAGAACAAGCGCGAGCCGCTGCCGGTGGATGCGGAGGCGTACAAGGGCTTGACCGATAATCAGTGATTCAGCGTCGTCCCCGTCTCCGCGGGGACGACGTAGTCAGGCCAGCATCTCTCGCAAGCGCCGCAAATAGCGCAAGCCTTCCAGCGCCCGGCTCCCATACCACGACATCATCTCCCCATCGACCAGCAGCACCGGAATGCCCAGCTGCTTTTCCAGCGCATCCGCATGCTGTTCCGTAAACCGATACGGCTCGGTCGACAGCAGCACCGCATCGAGCCCGTCGACTAGTTCCTGTGACCAATTGAAGCGCGGATAGCGCGCCGCATCGGCCAGCAGCGGCACCCGCCACCCCAGCTCCGCCAGCATCGCGGCAATGTACGTGTCCCTGGACACCGTCATCCACGGATCCTGCCAGATGCAGTACAGCACCGTGCGCGGCGGCCCGGGCGGCTGTGCGCGCAGCGATGCGTATTCTGCCTCGAACGCCGCGCACCAGCGTTCGGCCGCGGCGCCGGCGCCGAAGATGCCGCCCAGCAGGCGCGCCAGCGCCAGGTTGTCGCGCGGTGCGTTCGGATGCGTGACCACCACGTCCGGCACGAATTCGGCCAGGCGCTCCACCGTCGGCTTTTCGTTCTCGTCGATGTTGACCACCACGTGGGTCGGCGCCAGCGCGCGGATCCGGTCGACGTTGACGTCCTTGGTGCCGCCGACTTTCGGGATGGCGGCGACCACGTCGCGCGGATGGATGCAGAAGCCGGTGCGGCCGACCACTTGCGCGGCCAGGCCCAGCTCGCACAGCAGTTCGGTAATCGAGGGCACCAGGCTGACGATGCGCGCGCCGGGCGCCGCTGCGTGGCGGCGGCCGAGGGCGTCGACGAGGTGTGCGGCAGGGTGAATGGACGGGTTCATCCCGCCATTGAACCACCCTTCCCTCATCTATGCCAAATGTACTATGCCAGATGGCGGATGCGCCGCATGCATTGACAATGGGTTATCATGCGGGATCACTAAATTACTTGCCAACCGGTACTAAAACCGTTCCCATGGACCATATCAACCGCTTCGGCGCCTCGCGCTATTCCATCGACGACCTGCAACTGTTCCAGGACGCGGCCACGCCGGACGTGGCGGCGGCGCTGGCCCCGTGCGCGGTGGTGCGCGTGACGAAGGGCGAACAGATACTGGACACGGTGCGCGCCCACCTCTACATCGTGCTGTCCGGCGCGCTCGGCGTGGCGGCGGAAACGGCGATGGGCGAGCCCACCATCGACCGCATCCTGCCCGGCGAATCCGCGGGCGAACAGTCGGTGCTGGACGAGGCCGCCAATCTGACGGCGATGACGGCGCTGGAAGACACCGAACTGCTGGTGATCGAGCCCGACGTGCTGTGGAAACTGATCGACGAGCACAATGGCGTGGCGCGCAACATGCTGCGCCTGCTGTCCTTCCGCATCCGCACCGCCAACGCCCTGCTGCGCCGGCGCCAGAAACTGGGCCAGTTCTACCGTCAATTGTCGCTGAACGATGGCCTCACCGGCCTGTACAACCGCGCCTGGCTGGCTGACATGCTGCCGAAACTGGTGGCGCGCGCGCGCCAGGACGGTACCCCGCTGTCGCTGGTGATGATCGACCTCGACCATTTCAAGCAGTTCAACGACACCCACGGCCACATCGTCGGCGACCACGCGCTGGCCACCGCCGCCGCCGTGGTCAAGAACGCGCTGCGTCCCTCCGATTTTGCGGTGCGCTATGGCGGCGAGGAAATGATGGCGATCCTGCCGAACACCGGCCTGCAGGCCGCGCTGCTGGTGGCCGAACGCCTGTGCACGCGCCTGCGCGACACGGTCGTGTTCGAAGGCATGGACATCCCGCTGCCGCATGTTACCGGTTCGTTCGGCGTGGCCTCGCTGTCGAAGGAACAGGACGAGCTGAAGCTGATCGAAGCCGCCGACGCCGCGCTGTACCGCGCCAAGCAGGCCGGACGCGACCGCATCTGCAGCTGAGCATCCCTCCCGCCAGGCCGCCGGCTGGGTATTCCAAAAGTTCCCCGGACAGGCTTGAGGCAGGGCTGGGACCGGCTGGTGCGAGCGGTTAGAATGACGCGTCGCAACTCAATCGGGCACCATGAGCACCCATACCTTCCTCTGGCATGACTACGAAACCTTCGGCGCGGAGCCGCGGCGCGACCGCCCCGCGCAGTTCGCCGCCATCCGCACCGACGCCGAGCTCAACGAAATCGGCGAGCCGGTCATGCTGTTCTGCCAGCCCGCACCCGATTTCCTGCCCGATCCGCAATCCTGCCTGATCACCGGCATCACGCCCCAGCACTGCCTCGAACACGGCGTGCCCGAGCACGAATTCGCGGGCGCGATCTGCGCCGCCTTCAGCGAACCCGGCACGATCGGGGTCGGCTACAACACGATCCGCTTCGACGATGAAGTCACGCGCTTCCTGTTCTGGCGCAATCTGATCGACCCCTACGCGCGCGAATGGCAGAACAATTGCGGCCGCTGGGACCTGCTCGACGTGGTGCGCATGACCTACGCGCTGCGCCCAGAGGGCATCGAATGGCCGCGCCGCGAGGACGGCAAGCCCAGCTTCCGCCTGGAAGACCTGACGCGCGCCAACGGCCTGCAGCACGAGGCCGCGCACGACGCCCTGTCCGACGTGCGCGCCACCATCGCCCTGGCGCGCCTGATCCGCAGCAAGCAGCCGAAACTGTTCGACTTCTGCCTGGAACTGCGGCGCAAGGACCGGGTCGCGGCCGAGATGGGCCTGCACCTGGAGCGCGCGCTGCGCCAGCCCTTCCTGCACGTGTCCGGCATGTTCCCGGCCGAGCGCGGCTGCCTGGCCGTGGTGTGGCCGATCGCGTCCCACCCGACCAACAAGAACGAGGTACTGGTCTGGGATTGCCGCCACGACCCGTCCGAACTGTTCGGCCTGGACGTGGACACGATCCGCCAGCGCCTGTTCAGCCGCAGCGCCGACATGCCGGAAGGCATGACCCGGCTGCCGATCAAGAGCGTGCACCTGAACAAGTCGCCTATGCTGGTCGGCAACCTGAAAACGCTGAACGCGGCCACCGCGGCCAAGTGGGACGTCGACCTCGAACGCTGCCTGGCGCATGCGCGCATCGCGGCCGGCGGGCCGGACATGGCAAGCGTGTGGCAGCAGGTGTTCCAGCGCAAGGCGGAAGGCGAAGGCGCGGGCGCGACCGACGTCGACGAAGACCTGTATGGCGGCTTCGTCTCGAGCGGCGACCGGCGCCGCCTGGAATCGCTGCGCGCCGAACCGCCGGCGCGCCTGGGCGCGCACCCGCCCTCGTTCGAGGACAGGCGGCTGGGCGAATTGTTCTTCCGCTACCGCGCCCGCAATTTCCCGGACACGCTGCAGGCCGAGGAATTGCAGGCCTGGGAAGAACACCGCGCGGCGCGCCTGTTCGACGGCGCCGGCGGCGCGCGCACCATCGAGCAATTGTTCGGCGAGATCGATGCGCTGTCGGAAACCGCGGACGAGCGCGCCGAGGAGATCCTGGGCGCGCTCTACGATTACGCCGAGTCGATCGCGCCCGAACGCTATTGATCAGCCGCGGTGCTGGTTGATGGCGTCGCGCGTCTCCAGCGCCACCCGGCGCGCGGCGACGGCGAAGTCTTCATCGCCCTGCGCCTGCGCATAAATGATGGCGCGCGACGAATTGATCATCATGCCGGCGCCGTTTGCGGTGCGGCCCGCCTTCACGGTTGCCGCGATGTCGCCGCCCTGGGCGCCGACGCCCGGCACCAGCAGCGGCATGTCGCCGATGATGCTGCGCACTTGCGCCAGTTCTTCCGGGAAGGTGGCGCCGACCACCAGCGCGCACTGGCCGTTCCTGTTCCACTTTTCCGCCACCAGGCGCGCCACGTGCTGGTACAACGGCTGGCCGCCGACGTCCAGGAATTGCAGGTCCGAGCCGCCCGCGTTCGAGGTGCGGCACAGTACGATCACGCCGCGCTCCGGCCAAGCCATGTACGGCTCCACCGAGTCGAAGCCCATGTAGGGGCTGACGGTGACGGCGTCGGCGCCGTAGCGCTCGTAGGCTTCGCGTGCATACTGGTGGGCGGTGGCGCCGATGTCGCCACGCTTGGCGTCCAGAATCAGCGGGATGTGCGGGTAGCGCTCGCGCAGGTAGCGGCAGATCGCTTCCAGCTGGTCTTCGGCGCCGAGCGCCGCGAAATACGCAATCTGCGGCTTGAAGGCGCAGGCGAGATCAGCGGTGGCGTCGATGATGGCCCTGCAGAACTCGAAGATGCCTTGCGGATGGACGCGCAGGTGGTCGGGAAAGCGCTCAAGGTCCGGGTCCAGTCCCACGCACAGCAGGGAGTTGTTGCTGGTCCAGGCGGCTTGCAGCTTGTTGATGAAATTCACGGCGGGCCTCGTCATTATTTATTGCAAACCCCGTATTGTAGCGCGGCGCAGACCCGCCTTTGCCGATCGCCCCGCCCCCGTCAGTACGCCGCCAAACTGTTATTTCGGGTATATTTTTGGCTATTCGACAACTTGCAACGGAATTTTCCTCATGAAACCATCTTTTATCACGCGCTGGACCGGCATGGCGCTGGCCGCGGTGCTGGCCAGTACCCTGCTCTCGGGCTGCGGCTACAACCAGTTCCAGGTCAAGGACGAGGCGACCAAGGCGGCCTGGGGCGAGGTGGTCAACCAGTACCAGCGCCGCGCCGACCTGATCCCGAACCTGGTCAATACCGTCAAGGGTTACGCTTCGCACGAGAAGGATACGCTGGAAGCCGTGACGCGGGCGCGCGCCGCCGCCACCAGCTTCCAGATCACGCCCGAAGTGCTGAACAATCCGGAAGCCTTCCAGAAATTCCAGCAGGTGCAGGGTGAACTGTCGGGTGCGCTGTCGCGCCTGATGGCCGTGTCCGAAGCCTATCCGCAACTGAAGGCCGACACCAGCTTCCGCGATTTGCAATCGCAGCTCGAAGGCACCGAGAACCGCATCACGGTGGCGCGCCAGCGCTACATCGCCTCGGTGCAGGACTATAACGTTACCGTGCGCAGCTTCCCGACCAACCTGACGGCGATGGTGTTCGGCTACCAGGCCAAGCCGTCGTTCACGGTCGAGAACGAGAAAGCGATCTCGACCGCGCCAACGGTCAACTTCGGCAAATAAGGCATCACGCCGATGAGTATCCTGCCGCGCCTGTTGTGGAGCGCCTGCCTGGCCCTGGCGCTGATGTGGGGCGCCGGGCCGGCGTGGGCGCAACTGAAGGCCGTGCCGGCGCTGGAAGCGCGCGTCACCGACCAGGCCGGCATGCTGACGCCGGACCAGCGCCAGCGCCTGGAAGCCGTGCTGGCCGACTACGAACAGCAGACCGGCAGCCAGATCGCGGTACTGCTGGTCAAGTCCACCGAACCCGAGCCGATCGAGCAGTACAGCATCCGCGTGACCGACGCCTGGAAGCTCGGACGCAAGGGCGTCGACGACGGCGTGCTGCTGCTGGTCGCGCGCGACAATCCGAGTTCGCTGCGGCGCCTGCGCATCGAGGCCGGGCGCGGCGTGCAAGGCGTGCTGACCGACGCCCAGTCCAAGCGCATCCTGCAGGACACCATCGCCCCGCACTTCCGCCAGAACGATTACTACGGCGGCCTGGTCGCCGGCGTCGGCGCGATCTCGACCTTGCTGAACCAGGAAAAATTCCCGGCGCCGCAGGCCCAAGCGCAGGCGCAGGACGGCGATGGCGATGGCGGCCCCGGCATCATCGTCAGCATCTTCATGATCCTGGTCGGCGTGATGGTGTTGCGGTCGATCTTCCGTCCGCGCCGCGCGCGCCTGGCGCAGCCGGGCATCGGCGGCCGCTCGCGCAGCGGCTGGGACAGCGGCGCCACCGGTTTTATTCTCGGAAGTATTCTCAGCAATATGAATAATCAACATCGTGGCGGTGGCGGCTTCGGCGGCGGCGGTTTCGGCGGCGGCGGCGGTGGCGGTTTCGGCGGCGGTGGCGGCGGCAGCTTCGACGGCGGCGGCGCCTCGGGAGACTGGTGATGGCGCACTCCACCCACACGTCCGGCTTGCGGCGCGCCCTGCGCCACTGGCTCAGCACCCGCGCCGAGGCCGAACGCGCCTTTCCGCCCGACACCCTGGACGCGCTGGGCCAGGCCATCGCCGCCGGCGAACGCACCCACCGCGGCGAAGTGCGGCTGGTGGTGGAAAAGGCGCTGCCGATCGGCGCGGCCTGGTTCGGCGTCACCAACCGCCAGCGCGCCCTCGCCCTGTTCGCCGACTACGGCATCTGGGATACCGAAGACAATTGCGGCGTCCTGATCTACGTGAACCTGGCCGACCACAAGGTCGACATCGTGGCCGACCGCGGCATCGACCGCAGGATCGACGCCGCCACCTGGCAGGCGGTGTGCGATACGATGACGCGGGGCTTCGCCCGCGGCGAATTCCACGCGGCGACGCTGGCCGCGCTGGACCAGGTCAACGACCTGCTGCGCCGCCACTTCCCGTCCGACGGCGCCGGCCCCAACGAACTGCCCGATCATCCGCTGATGCTGTAGCCGGCATCGGCACCTCCTGAAAGAAAGCAACTCATGAAACTTGCCAACAAAGTCGCCATCGTCACCGGCGCCAGCCAGGGCATCGGCCAGGCCTGCGCCGCGCGCCTGGTGCGCGAAGGCGCGCGCGTGATGCTGGTCGACGTCCGTCCCGAAGGCGCGGACGCCGCTGCGGCGCTGGGCGATGCCGCCCGCTTCGTCGTGGCCGACGTCAGCCAGAAATCCGACGTCGACGCCATGCTCGCCGCCACCCTGTCCGCCTTCGGCCACGTCGACATCCTGGTCAACAATGCCGGCGTCACCCACGCCGCCGACTTCCTCGACCTGACCGAGGAAGATTTTGATCGCGTGCTGCGCATCAACCTGAAATCGATGTTCCTGTGCAGCCAGGCCGTGGCGCGCGAGATGGTCAAGCGCAACAGCGGCTGCATCATCAACATGTCGAGCGTGAACGCCGAATTGACCATCCCGAACCAGGTGCCGTACGTGATCTCCAAGGGCGGCGTCAACCAGCTGACGCGGGTGGCCGCGATTGGCCTGGCGCCGCACGGCATCCGGGTGAATGCGATCGGTCCCGGCACCATCCTGACCGAACTGGCGAAGAAGGCCGTGATGGGCAGTCCGGAAGCGCGCAACACGATCCTGTCGCGCACCCCGCTGGGCCGCTGCGGCGAGCCGGAGGAAATCGCCGCCATCGCCGCCTTCCTGGCCAGCGACGATGCCTCCTACATGACCGGCCAGACCCTGTACGCCGACGGCGGCCGCCTGGCGTTGAACTACACGGTGCCGGTCAGGGCGTAGCGCCCAACCATTATCAGTTTATATGATGTCCGGTATCGGAATTAAAAATTAGACTTATATTTGGCGCTGCAACATAATGCACCTGTCTCCACTATTCTCCTCCAAGAAAATAGTTTGAAGCCCGCCAAGCAGCGGGCTTTTTTTTGCCTGAAATTCCCTGATCAAACCCAACCATAAACGTTCGATTCCAACTCAGCGTTCGTTTGAGCTATGTCATTCCTGGGTCATATTGCGTCCCTATACTGGGTTCATCTGCATACACGCAACCGATATGCGTGATCGTAGAAGGTGTAGCGCAGCAATGCGATACACCGCACCGGTTTCCAGGTCTCTTGGCCCGATCTTGGGTTGTGCCCGTCCTGCGTCAGGCGGGCATTTTTTTGGGGCATTTTTTTTGTTCTGTATGCTTCCCGCCGCGTTCGTCGGACAATTTCAAATCTTTTGCGGTCGGGCTTGAACGATCTCTAGTTTTGGCTATGATGAATCTCGCGCCTCGCGTTTTCTTAAGGATTCGCGTGGGGAATAGACAATCAAACATGGAGCCAGTCCAATGACTTTACCTGAAACGATGTCGCCCCAGCAGCACCCACCCGACACCGCGCGCCGACGCCGCAGCGAGCTCGAAGACAGCCTGGTCCTCAGCGAGCTCAATCCGCGCATGGTCGTCGACCACCTCCACGATGAAGGCCATCCGCTTCACGTACTGTCTTTCGGCACCGTCCGCGAGACCTGCCCCAAATGCCAGAGCGGCCACCTGAAGCTGGTCCTGCGCCAGACCTCGATCCGCATGGCCCACCTCTTCTGCGCCGACTGCGCCAGCTGTTTCGACGCCCACTATTCGAACGGCACTCCAGCGCTCACGATCTGACGCCGGAAACCGCGCCCTCGGCCGACGTCCCGTACCACGGCACGCCAGCGCGCAGGGCGGTTACCCAAGTATGTGCACCTGCACATGCCGCATGGTAAGGTTAGTGTTTTCCGTTCCTGCCCTGCCATGTCCGTTTCCCTGAACACATTCCTGCTACACCCGCGCCTGCGCCTGTTCCTGCTTGCCCTGGCTTCCCTGATGTACCTGACCATCCTGGTCGCCGGTTCGATTCCGGGCGCACGCGCCGACATCGGCCACTACGCCTCGGGCGCGGTCCTGCATTCGACCGCCTACGGGGTGCTGGCCGCGCTGTGGTTCCTCGGGACCCGGGGCACGCGCGGCGCACGTGCGGCCAAGGCCATGCTGGCGGTGGCCATGATGGGCGCCGGCGACGAATTCGTACAGAGCTTCTTCCCCTACCGCGGCGCCGCGGTGGGCGACTGGGCCGTCGACTGCGCCGCCGCAGCCGTCACCACGCTCCTGCTTTGCCTGTTCGTGCCGAAAAGACTGGCCGCTCCAGGACACTGACCATGCCTTGATGCTGCACCGCCAGAAATTCCCGGCGACCAGCCCTGCCTTTGACGTGGCTCATATTCAACCCGAGTCAGCTGGAACGACGATGCCAAACACGCCTCTTACAGAAGTGGCACGCGGCACCGTCACGCACCTACCCTGACAGCGTTTCCATTACAAGGAGTTGAACATGAAGCGAACACAACAGAGTATGTTACTGGCGGGCCTGCTGGCCGCAACCTTCGGGCTATCCGCCTGCAGCCAGATGCGCGGCGGCGGCGAAGGCAGCAGCGGCAGCAGCGGTACCGGCGGCAGCACGGGCAGCGGCATGGAGAGCGGCAGCGGTTCCAGCAGCAGCGGCTCCAGCGGTTCCGGCGGCAGCACCGGCAGCGGCATGGAAAGCGGCAGCAGCACCAGCGGCGGCATGTCCGGCACCGGCACCGGCACCGGTTCGAGCGGCTCGGGCGGCTGGGGCGGCGGCTCCGGTTCTTCCGGCAGCTCGGGCAGCTCCGGGTCTTCGGGCAGCTCCGGGTCCTCAGGCAGCTCGGGATCGTCCGGCAGCTCCGGCTCCGGCACGTCCGGCTCCGGCACCTACGACCAGTCCGGTTCCTCGGGCAGCTCGGGCTCCGGCACGTCGGGCGGTTCCGGCACCTCGAGCGGTTCCGGCGGCACCACCGGCACCGACCAGAGCGCAACCACCGGCAGCGGCATGACCGGCGCGATTGCCCAGGACAGCCAGGCCAGCGCCGCCGGCAGCGCGGCCACCGCGCCCGCCGCCAGCCCGAACGCCACCGTCGCCGCCATCGAAATCATGCCGGGCCAGGGCAGCGGCACCAGCACCGAAGGCGGCTCGTCCGCCGTGGGCAGCAGCGCGGGCGGCGCTACCGGCAGCTCGGGCAGTGCAGCGGACCGCAGCTACCGCGTCACGCTGCGCATGGACGACGGCAGCACCCAGGTCGTGACCCAGGCCAGCACACCGGATTTTCGCAGCGGAGACCGGGTGACGCTGGCCAGCGGCGCCATCCAACACTGAGCAGCAACACTGAGCAGCACCCAACAACGCCCTTCCAACCTCTTGCAACGGGACGGACCGCCTGCGGTCCGTCCCGAACAAGGCATCATGCGCTTCCACGCTTAATCGACAGGCCAGCCTGCTCGCTGCCAACGGCGACGGTGCCGACCTTCGGCGTCTGCGTGCGCAGCGGATTGACCCTGGCGCCATGGCGCGCGGCCGCGTTCTCCAGCAGGACCGCGGCTTCAGGCGCGTCAGCAGGCGAATCCGCCTGCGCCGCCGGCGCATGCCACGCCGTCGTCTCGATCAGCTCGCGCATGCGGTTGGCGGTGTTGTCCCACGACGTGGCGGCTACCACGGCCTGCATCGCCTCGACCATGTGTCGGCGTTGCTCCGGGCTCAAGCCCAGCGCCGCCTCGCAGGCATCGATGAACTGGCGCGCCGTGGCCGCGATGGCGACCACGTGGCCATAGGGATTGGCGACGTCGGCGATCGGCGTGCTCACGATCGGCAGCTGGGCCGCCATGTATTCGAGCACCTTGGTCGGGCTGATGAACTTGGTCGCTTCGTTGATCGCGAACGGCATCAGGCACACGTCCCAGCCCGCCAGCAGGTCGGGCAGCGCGGTGTACGGCTGCTGCCCCAGGTAATGGATGTTGGCGCGGCGCGGCAGGCGCGCGGGGTCGATCTTGACCACCGGCCCGGCCAGCACGATCTGCCATTCCGGATGGGCGTCGGCAACCTCGCCGACCAGTTCCGGGTCGAAGCGCTCGTCCAGTACACCATAGAAGCCCAGGCGCGGATGCGGGATCGCCTCCTGCTGCGGATGGACGCGGCCGCGGTCGAGCGCCTGCTGGAAATGCACCACGTCGACGCTGCTGGAAAAGCAGTGCACGTTCGGGTGGCGGTGCTTCTTTGCCTCGTACAAGCTGGGGCCGCCGGCGAACACCAGGTCGGCCAGGTTCAACAGCGCGCTCTCGCGCTGCAGCAGCTGTTTCGGGGGATTGCGGAACGATGCCAGTTCGTCCATGCAATCGTAGACGACCAGCGAGGGCTGCAGCGCCTGCAGCAGCGGCAGCGCCATCGGGGTATAGAACCAGGCGATGACCTCCTCCCCTGGCGGTGCCAGCTGCGCCACCATTGGCTGCAGCAGGCGCAGCTGCTCGTCATGGAAGCCGGCGCCGTGGATCGGCGTGTGTGCGCGGCACACGGTCACGTTGGGAGCGGGACTGGAGCGTTGCATGAACGGGGCGCCGTCATCGTAGACCGGTTCCTCGACGAACAGGACCGGATAGTGCTGCGCCAGCCGCGACAGTAAATGTTGCGGGCGCTGAAAGACGAAATCCCAGCGCAAGTGGCTGAAAACGACGATCGTAGGCATCGTGATACTCCTTGTGGTGGGGGCCGCGCAAACCTGCCGCGCGTTGCAGGGGTGGTGGGGGCGCCTAGCCTTGCGATGCCCGCTGTACGCCGGCACAGCTGCGCTTCTCAACCACCCCTGCTGCCGCTCGCGACGGTTCTCGCGGCCCCTGTTACGTTAGCTGATAACGCTTCATGCTGTTTCAGCCCCTTCGTCTCCTTCTTTCTCCACGTCCTTCGTTTGCAATGGGACGTTGCGGGTCGCCGCGCTGATCACCTCGAACGGCAGTTTCGGCGTACGGTCCGCGTTGAGCAGGCCGTTCGCTTCCTGGAAAGTGTCCGCGAACTGGGTATAGCAGAAGCCGCTGAACATGAAGGTCTCGTTCACGACCTTCAGCAGGTGCTGGTACAGCGCGTGGTAGCTCTCGGCTGTCTGGGAACGGGTATAGCCCCAGGTGCCGTCCTCGGGCGTCGCGTTCGGGTCGTACGCGATGCCGCCGAATTCGGTGAGCACGATGGGCTGGCCGCGGTGCGGGAAGCCATCCAGGGTCAGGATGCGTCCGCCCGGACGGCGCTGGTCGAACAGGGTGCGCACGGGGTCGCTGACCTCGTAGCGCGCCTTGATCTTTTCCGGGTCGCTGTCGTAGTCGTGGATGCCCAGGATGTCCGTGGCCGAGGCTTCCCAGCCGTCGTTGCCGATCACCGGGCGGGTAGCGTCGAGGGTGCGCGTCAGGTGGTACAGCGCCTCGACCGCGTTGCGGTGCGCCTGGGTCAGCGTCAAATTCGGCACGCCCCAGGATTCGTTGAACGGCACCCACACGATGATGCACGGGTGGCTGTAGTCGCGCTCGATCGCCTCGGTCCATTCCTTGACGATGCGCTTGATCGCGTGCGGCGAGAAGCGGTACGCCGACGGCATCTCTTCCCACACCAGCAGGCCGAGCTTGTCGGCCCAGTACAGGTAGCGCGGGTCCTCGATCTTCTGGTGCTTGCGCACGCCGTTGAAGCCCATCAGCTTGGCCAGTTCGACGTCGCGCTTGAGGTGCTCGTCGGACGGCGCGGTCATGAACGATTCGGTCCAGTAGCCCTGGTCCAGCACCAGGCGCAGCGGATACGGGCGGCCGTTCAGCAGCAGGCGGTCGCGGTTGATGTGGAAGGAACGCAGCGCGGTGTACGACTTGATGTGGTCGACCACCTGGTCGCCGCAGCGCAGGATCACCTCGGCGTCGAGCAGGGTCGGACGCTCCGGACTCCACAGCAGCTCGTTCCTGGAATCGTCGATGCCGGGGTCGGACAGCGCGATCTTGCGGTTGGCCTCGCCGCCGAGCAGCTTGTAGTGGTCGTCCGCCATCAGGTGCTCGCCGTGCCAGATCTTGACCTCGACGAACATGTTTTCCTGGATGTCGCCGCCGGCGAACACTTCGCAGCCGATCTCGAAGGTCTCGAAGATCGGGGTCCAGCGCAGCGAGCGGATGAAGGTGCGCGACACCTGCTCGATCCAGACCGTCTGCCAGATCCCGGTGGTGCGCGGATACCAGATCGAGTGCGGTTCCAGCAGCCAGTCCTGCTTGCCGCGCGGCTTGGCGAGATCCGCCGGGTCGTCCTCGACGAACACGGTCACCACCTGCTTGCCGTCGGGCTTCAGGGCCTGGGTGATGTCGGCCGAGAACGGCGTGTGGCCGCCTTCATGCTCGGCCACCAGCTGGCCGTTGACCCAGACCCGGGCGAAATAATCGACGGCGCCGAAGTGCAGGATGGTGCGCTGCTCGGACGGCGCCAGCTCGAAGTCGCGCTCGTACCAGCAGAAGCGGTGGAAACCCGTGTCCTGGATGCCGCTCAATTCGGTCTCGGGAGCGAACGGCACGTTGATCTCGTGGGTCCAGTCGGTGACGCCCTGCGGCATCCGGGACACCAGTTCATCGTCGAAACGGAAGCGCCACTTGCCGTTCAGGTTGATCCAATTGTCGCGTACCAGCTGGGGGCGGGGATATTCGAATTGACTCATTATTGTTTTTCCTTTCCTTGGGTCGGGACCGGGATCAGGATGCGACCCTGGCGCCCCGCTTTGTTATAGGTGGAGAGTGCTGCCTGTGCTGCTTGTTGCGCATGTCCGGCACGGCACAGCGCCACGGTGGCGCCGCCGAACCCGGCGCCGGTGAGGCGCGCGCCGAGCACGCCCGGGGCGGCGCGCAAGGCGGCCACCAGCTGGTCGAGCTCGGGAATCGATACTTCATAGTCGTCGCGCAGGCTGTCGTGCGAGGCGTTCATCAGTTCGCCGAAGCGCTCGGGCGAGACGCCCTGCGCGGCCTCCAGCACGCGCAGGTTTTCCAGCACCACGTGGCGCGCGCGGCGCCGCAGCGGTTCCGGCAGCTGCTCCACGGCGGCCGGATCCCGGACGTCGCGCAGCGCCTGCACGCCGAGCTTGCGCGAGGCTTCCTCGCATTCGGCGCGCCGCTCGTTGTACTTGCTGGCGGCGAGCGTGCGCGGCATGCCGGAATCGACCACGATCAGTTCCGTGTCCGGCGGCATCTGCACCAGGCGGTGTTCGAGCGTGCGCGCATCGATGAACAGCATATTGCGCTCGTCGCACAGGCTGGACGCCATCTGGTCCATGATCCCGCAGTTCACGCGCGCATACTCGATCTCGGCGCGCTGGGCGATCCGGGCCAGCTTCACGTCGTCGAGTTCGAAGCCGAGCAGCTGGCGCAGCGCGCGCAGCGTCGCCACTTCGAGCGCGGCCGAGGACGACAGGCCGGAACCGACCGCCAGGCTGGTGGTGACGTAGATGCGCAGCGGCGGGATCTCCACGCCGGTGGCTTCGACCAGGCGGATGCAGCCCTCGATATAACTGCCGAAGCCCTGCGGCGCGCTGCCGCCCTTGGCCGCGAAGGTGACGTTGCCGTCCAGCGTGCCGGAATACAGGTGGTGCTGGTCGTCGGCGCTGGCAGCCAGCGCGACTTCGGTACGCTGCGGCGTCGCCACCGGCAGCATGAAGCCGTCGTTGTAGTCGGTGTGCTCGCCCAGCAGGTTGACCCGGCCGGGGGCCGAGGCGACGGTGTCCGGCGCACCGCCAAAGAAGGTTTCGGGTGTATTCATGTCGTCTCCAGCCACAGCGGCCGCGCGCGGCCTTGCATGTCGGTCGCAGGCCACTGCGGGTCCAGCGTCAGGTTGTCCAGCCCCGCGGAGCCGAGCAGGAAGGTGTCCTCGAGCCTGAGGCCGGCGAAGCCCGGATTGAACGCGAACGCCATCCCGGCTTCCAGTCCGGTCGCGGTGCTGGCCGTGGCGACCAGTTCGCGCGCCTGGTAGCCGGTGACGCCGCCCTGGTGGTGGACGCGGATCGCGTCCGGCCGGTTGGCGTGGCGGTAGGCGGCGTCCAGCGCGTGGTAGACCGCGGCCAGCGAATTGCCCGGCCTGACCGCGTCCAGGCCCGTGGCTTCGGCCTGCAGCAGTTCCGTCTGCGCGCTGCGCAGCGGGTCCGGCAGCGCGCCGAAGCTGACCGCGCGCGTCAGGTTCGCATACAAACCGTGGCGGCGCGCGCTGCACACCAGCATGGCGCGCTCGCCCAGCAGCTCATGGGTCGGCGCCGGGTGGCAGAACAGCGGCATGCGGCGCGCGCCGGCGGCCAGCACCAGCGCCGGCTGGATGCCGCGCGACCACAGCGCGCGGGCGGCGGCGCCGGCCAGTTCGAATTCGGTCCAGTCGGGGCGCGCGGCGCGCAGCGCTTCGCCCACCGCCTCGGCGGCCGCGCGGCCCAGGGCGCGGTAGCGCGCCTGTTCGTTGTCGTTCAGGACCATGCGGCGCAGGCGCAGGCTGGCCGGCAGCGGCTGGTCGACGTGGTTGGGGCGGTCGGTCAGCACCACTTTGCCACCCGCCGCGCCCAGCACGTAGGTCTCGCGCAGCTCGGCCTCGCCCCAGGGCGCGATGTGGAAGGAAAAGCCGGGCGGCACCTGTTCCTGGCGCAGGCGTTCGGCTTCGTTCCCGTCGGTCAGGATCACGGCGTCGTCGCGCGTGACCAGCACTTCGGCCGCGCCGCCGCCGTCCGCCGGCGGCGCCGGCGCATCGCCGCCGGCGGTGACCCAGGCGAACCAGTCGGCGCCGCGCAGGCGGATCGCGCCGGCGCCGGCCTGGTCGAGCGTGTCGCGCAGCAGCGCCAGCTTGGTGGCCGCTTCGGCGGCGCGGATATCGGGGGAATCGCTCATGCGCCGTCCTCCAGGGTGATGTCAACCTGCTGCAATTCGTAGGCGGTGGTTTCGGGCAGCACGTCCATCGCGGTCATGCCGGCCCCCAGCTCGGTGCCGGCCAGGTATTTCAGGCGGTCGCGCGTGCGGTAGGGCGGATAGAACTGGGCGTGCAACTGGGTTTCCGGATGGCCGGCGCCGTCCGTCGGCGCCTGGTACCACGCCATCAGGTAAGGGAAAGGCCGCTCCCACAGGGTGTCGAACTTCAGCAGCACGGTCTTCAGGGCGCGCGCCAGGCTGGCGCGCTGCGGCGCGGTGAGCGCGGCGAAGTCCTGGCATGGGCCGGTGGGCATCACCCACACTTCGTACGGGTAGCGCGCGCAGGCGGGCACGAAGGCGATGGCCTCATCGTCCAGGTACAGCACGCGCTTGCCGTCCGCGGCTTCGTCGCGCGCCATGTCGCACAGCAGGCTCGATGCGTGCTGCAAATAGTACTCGCGCTCCTGCGCCAGCATGCGCGCCGGCACCGCCGGTACGAAGGGATAGCTGTAGATCTGGCCGTGCGGGTGGTGCAGCGTGACGCCGACCTCGGCGCCGCGGTTCTCGAACGGCAGCACGTACTGGATGTGGTGCTGGCCGCGCAGGCGGGTGGTGCGGTCGGCCCATACCTGCAGCAGCAGTTCGATGCGCGACAGCGGCAGCCGGCCCAGCGATGTCTGCGGTTCCTGGGTGAAGACCACCACTTCGCACTTGCCGTTGGCCGGCGCGGTCGGCACCGTCAGCGTGGGCGGTTCGTGGGCGTCCAGCGCCAGCGCCGGAAAGCGGTTGTCGAACACGGCGATCTCGTAGTCGCCGGCCGGGATCTCGGTCGGGTGGGCCGGATCGACGGTCGGCGCCAGCGGGTTGTACTGGGGCGGCGGCTGGTAGGTGCGGTTCTGGCGGAACGCGGCATAGGTGACCCACTCGCCGCGCAGCGGATGCCAGCGCAGGTGGGGATTCGCGTATTGCGGCTCGGGAAACGGGCTGGGCGCGGGCAAACCGGCCGGAATCGGCTGGTTGCTGTAGAGAGTCAGTTGTCGTCCGTCGGGTTTTACGAGTTCTTGGCTATGCATGGCATGTCAATATCGGGCATCACGGGTGGCGAGGCGCCTTGGAACAACTTCTGGTATCGCGGCCGCAATCGAGGAACGATCCTATCATGGCGTTTTCACCACATTTTCTTGCACTCACGATGAGCTTTTCCAACGATCAACAGACAAAAACGACCGTCAAGGATGAGTCATGGCCTGGGCTGCCGCCTCTCCTAGGGGAAGTATGATGCGCAGCACAAATTTCCCTATGAGGGAAGGACTGGTGTAGGCTTGGACCTACAAGAGGAATGGAAATATTTACGGGTATTGGCGAGGCATTAGCCTACATTTGGGCCACTGAGGCGAAGGGGATCGGGCTGCTATTGCTGTCGTTCCCGCCTGCGCGGGAACGACGAATTGGCGCGCGGGGACGACGGTCTTTGGTGTACGGGAACAACGGTCTTGATGCAGAAACGTCAGGCGCTATTTCGCCAACTCAGCCATCACCGCCGTGTACATCTCCAGGTTCAGCAACAGCTGCTTGACCGTGATGAACTCGTGTTCCGAGTGCCCGGTATACACGGTGCGCGGCATGGCCGGGCCGAAGCTGACGGCGCGCGGGAACAGGCGCGAGTTGGTGCCGCCGCCGACCGCCACCGGCTTCGGGTCCTTGACGCCGGTGAAGTACGAGAACACGCCCATCAGGACCGGCAGTTGCGGCGCATCCTGCTGGATCCACGGGTCGCCGATGCGCACCCTGGCGTCGACCAGCGGCTGGTGCGCGCCCTGCCAGCGGGCCAGGGCGGCGTTGACCTCGTTGGTCAGCTGCTCGGCGGTCTTGCCCTGCGGGCGGCGGATGTTGATCGACAGTTCGATGCCCTCTTCCTTTTGCCGGATCACGGTGGGCGCGAAGGTCATCGGCCCCATGAAGGCGTCGCGGTAGGCGACGTTCCCGAACTTCTCGCCGTAATGGCCGGTGCCGACCATCTCGTTGAGGAAGTTGACCAGTCCGCCGGCGCCGCTGTCCGGCCACGCCTGCACCGCCAGTGCATCGGCCAGCATGCTGATCGCGTTGATGCCGTCTTCCGGCTTGGACGAGTGCGCCGACACCCCCTTGGCCGTCACCAGCAGATCGCCGCCCTGCCATTCGAAGGCGTACTGCATGCCCGACTGCTTCGCGCCGCGCTGGCGGATCCGGGCTTCCAGCGCCGGCGTGGCATTGGCGATGCGGGCCTGCGCATCCTCGGGGATCTGGCTGCCGAAGAAGCCGCCCTTGAACTGGGCGATGATCGGGTCGCCGGCGGCGGCACCTGCGGCAGCACCCTCGCCAGCACCCTCCGCAGGTGCTGCCGGCGCGGTCACCGGCAGCGTCACCGCCACCGTGCCGTAGCCCTTCTCGGCCGTCACCGCCGGGTACTCGGCGTCGAGCGTGATGTTCACTTGCGGCAGCGGGTGGGTCTTCACGAATTGTTCAAGCGCCTCCCAGTCCGATTCCTCGGCCATGTAGACGTACAGCTCGATGCGCTTGGACAGCGGCAGTTGCAGGTCCTTCAGCGATTTCATCGCGTACAAGGCGGTGGCGATCGGGCCCTTGTCGTCCTCGGCGCCGCGCGCCAGCAGCTTGCCCGGCTCGCTGGTGCGGTCCAGCTCGAACGGCGACTTCTTCCATTTGGATGGATCGACCGGCTGCACGTCGCCATGCGCGACCAGGCCGACCTTGTCCTCGCCCTGCCCCAGGCCGATCACCACCACGCAGCCATGGTCGGCGAAATCCAGGCCCATGCGCCCGGCTTCCTGCTTCAGGACATCCTTGAACGCCTGGTGCGTGGGGTTGCGGTCGCACGGCATGTCCTTGTCGGCCACCGTGTTGTAGCTCACCAGTTTCGCCAGCAAATCGACCACGTCGGTGCGGTAGGCGCTGGCGGCGTGCTTGGCGGCCTTCACCGCGGCCTCGCCCGGCACGGCCGGGGCCGCTGCCGGAGCAGCGGATGCGGCGCCGGGGGCGGCGAGAGTGGCGGCCAGCAGCAGTGCGGCCAGGGGAATTCTCTTCATCATGTCCGGTCCATGTGGTTCAGGTTGCAGAAACGGGTTGCAAAAGCGCAAGCGAGTCTAGCAGGGTTGGCATGGACCGGAAAGCTCGCCGACGGCGCTCGCCCTGGCAGGAGCCCGCCTTTATGGCGGCGTCACGCGGCGCAATCCGGTATCGTATGGCCTGGAAAACAATGAGGAACAACCAGCATGAGCTACAAGACCATCCGGCGGCTGCACCCGGCCATGCGCGACGACATCGGCGACCTGATTACCCAGCGTCCGTTGCCGGGGCCGCACATCGAACAGGTCGATCCCTTCCTGTTCCTGAACCACCACGGCCCGCAGGTCTACCCGCCGCACAACCGCGGCCTGCCCTTCGGCCCGCATCCGCACCGCGGCTTCGAGACCGTCACCTTCATCCTGGACGGCCTGCTGGCGCACCGCGACAGCGCCGGCCA
>Ga0265798_10002277_pt1 | contig 28528 bp, 24 predicted proteins | sample P3T30metagenome_FD_192430 | JGI IMG/M metagenome (GOLD analysis project Ga0265798, IMG submission 192430) | Plant litter microbial communities from East Loma Ridge, Irvine, California - P3 T30 | ecosystem: Environmental > Terrestrial > Plant litter > Unclassified | place: USA: California...
CATGTAGTGCGCTTCGGCGAGCAGGGCTGCGAACTGCAGGCGCCGCTCGTTCAGCAAGGCTTCGATGCCGCCGACCTTGCGGCCACGCTCCTGCAAACGCTGGGCATCGTCACGAATCACATGCAGTTCTGCTTCGATGCGCTCTGCACGGCGACGAACCAGTTCCCCTGCGCTGGTCAGCAGCATGCCCCTGCCCTTCCTTTCGAACAGCTGCACGTCGAGGCTTTGCTCGAGCGCCGCGACGGACCGGGCGACGGCCGACGAGGCACGGTAGAGGTTTTCGGATGAGCGGCGGATACCGCCCGCAGCGGCAACTGCGTTGAAGGCGTGGAGATGGCGAAGACTGACGAGGCTCATACTGGACGGAAGAAGGCGGAGGCGGGGGATAAGCAGATTAGAACAAATCACTGCCTACAAAGCAACCAAGCCTATGCTTCCGGCGACGATACTGTGCTCATCCCATGCCAGCATCAGACGCCCTACCATGAGCCATCCACGCAATTCCGATCTGACCGCGGTGCCCTGCATTGTGATGCGCGGCGGCACCTCGCGCGGCCCCTTCTTTCTCGAGTCCGACCTGCCGCTCGACCCCAAGCTGCGCGACCAGGTGCTGCTGGCGGCCATGGGCTCACCCGACAGGCGCCAGATCGACGGCCTCGGCGGCGCGCATCCGCTGACCAGCAAAGTCGGCATCGTCCGCCCCAGCACCACGCCGGGCGTGGACCTCGACTTCCTGTTCGCCCAGCTGCAGCCGGACAAGGACACGGTCGACACCTCCCCCAACTGCGGCAACATGCTGGCCGCCGTGCTGCCCTTCGCGCTGGAACGGGGACTGCTGCCGATTGGCGACCGCACCACGACGGCGCGCGTACTGACCCTGAATACCGGCATGCAATGCGACGTCACGGTGCAGACCCCGAACGGCCGCCTGCGGTATACCGGCGATGCGCGCATCGACGGCGTGCCGGGTACCGCAGCGCCGATCAGCATCAACTTCCTCGATACCGCCGGCTCGGTCTGCCCTTCCCTGCTGCCCAGCGGCCGCGTGCTGGACCGAGTGACGGTAACCGGCGATGGCGTGGAAGCCTTCGACATTGACGCCACCCTGATCGACAACGGCATGCCGATGGTGCTGGTCCGTGCGGCCGACATGGGCGCAACCGGCTACGAAGGCGTCGCCGAGCTGAACGCCAACACTGCGCTGAGGGCGAAGCTTGAAGCCCTGCGCCTGACGGTCGGTCCGCTGATGGGCCTGGGCGACGTGAAGAGCAAGAGCTACCCGAAGATGTGCCTGGTCGCCGCGCCGCGGGAAGGCGGCAGCATCGCCACCCGCTGCTTCATCCCGCACGTCTGCCACGAAGCGATCGGGGTGCTGGCTGCCGTCACCGTGGCCACGGCCTGCGTGCTCGAAGGCTCGGTCACACAAGGTATCGCCGAGCTGCCGGCTGGCCTCACGAAAACCGTCTCGGTCGAACACCCGACCGGGGAATTCGGCGTCGAGCTTGGACTCGACGCCAAGGACCCGCAAATGGTCGTGCGCGCTGCGCTGCTGCGTACCGCGCGCCCGATCATGCGCGGCGAAGTATTGATATCAGAAGACATCTGGAGAGGAGAATGAACATGCGACAGCCTTTGGTCATCGATTGCCACGGCCATTACACGACCGCCCCGAAGGCGCTCGAAGAATGGCGCAACGGCCAGGTCGCCAACCTGAACACGCCCGACCTCGGTCCGCGCGTGTCCGACCTGCGCATCAGCGACGACGAGCTGCGCGAATCGATCGAAGCCAACCAGCTTCGCCTGATGCGCGAGCGCGGTTCGGACCTGACGATCTTCTCGCCGCGCGCCAGCTTCATGGCCCACCACATCGGCAATTTCGAGACCAGCGCCACCTGGGCCGCGATCTGCAACGAGCTGTGCTACCGCGTTTCCCAGCTGTTCCCCGACAACTTCATCGGCGCCGCCATGCTGCCGCAATCGCCGGGTGTCGATCCCGCCAGCTGCATCCCGGAGCTGGAGCGCTGCGTCAAGGAATACGGCATGGTCGGCATCAACCTGAATCCGGACCCTTCGGGCGGTCACTGGACTTCGCCGCCGTTATCAAGCCGATCCTGGTATCCGATCTACGAAAAGATGGTGGAGTACGACATCCCGGCGATGATCCACGTCTCGACCAGCTGCAACCCCTGCTTCCACACCACGGGTTCGCACTACCTGAACGCCGACACCACCGCCTTCATGCAGTGCCTGACCAGCGACCTGTTCAAGGACTTCCCGACCCTGAAGTTCCTGATCCCGCATGGCGGTGGCGCCGTGCCCTACCACTGGGGACGCTTCCGCGGCCTGGCGCAGGAGATGAAGAAGCCGCTGCTCCAGGATCACCTGCTGAACAACATTTTCTTCGACACCTGCGTCTATCACCAGCCGGGCATCGACCTGCTGACCAAAGTGATCCCCACCAAAAACGTGCTGTTCGCCTCCGAGATGATCGGCGCCGTGCGCGGCATCGACCCCGAGACCGGCCACTACTACGACGACACCAGGCGCTACATCCAGGCCGCCGCCCTGTCCGACGAGGACCGCTTCCAGATCTTCGAGGGCAACGCCCGCCACGTCTATCCGCGCCTGGACGCCGCCCTGAAACAGAAAGGACTGTAATCATGACCACCCCGTTGATGAACCAGCTCGGCATCGTCAAGCGCAACATCGAACGCGCCGACCGCGGCGCCGTCGAACGCCTGGCCGGCTTCGGCAGCGCCACCGTGCACGAAGCCATGGGCCGGGTCAGCCTGATGAAGCCGTACATGCGCCCCATCTATCCGGGCGCCCAGGTCGGCGGCACGGCCGTCACCGTCTTGCTGCACCCGGGCGACAACTGGATGCTGCACGTTGCGGCCGAGCAGATCCAGCCGGGCGATGTCGTCGTCGCCGCTCTGACCGCCGAGTGCACGGACGGCTTCTTCGGCGACCTCCTGGCGACCAGCTTCATGGCGCGCGGCGCGAAGGCCCTGATCATCGACGCCGGTGTACGCGACGTGCGCGTGCTGAAGGAGATGGGCTTTCCGGTATGGTCCAGGGCGATCAGCGCCAAGGGGACGATCAAGGCGACCCTCGGCTCGGTCAATATCCCTGTGATCTGTGCGGGCGCCTACGTCAATCCGGGCGATGCGGTGGTGGCAGACGATGACGGTGTCGTGGTCGTCCCTGCGGGGGATGCCACCCGCGTCGCGAATGCGGCGCAAAAGCGTGAAGACATGGAAGGCGAAAAGCGCGCGAAGCTGGCGTCGGGCGTACTGGGGCTGGACATGTACAGTATGCGCGAGCCGCTGGCCAAGGCCGGGCTGAAGTATATCGACTGAACACGTCGCGACAAACGCCGCACCAAACAAAAGGCCAGCGTATTGCTGGCCTTTTTGATTAGCACTGGTGCTTCAGCAAACTGGTCACCATGATGCAGTCCTGCGTTAATCCACTCCATGAATCCGAGCCGTTGACCACCACGCCTTTACCTCCTTTTACCTGAGTCTGACGCCGGTTAACACCTGCGCAAGGCAGAATCGGCCGGTAAAGGAGCTCAATGATGATGAAACGGCGATGGATGGCGGGTGCGACAACGCTCTGGATGTTAATGGCCGCGGCCAGTGCGCAGGAAAATACGGTGACCGTGCCGCGCCCCGAAATGGAAAAGCTGCTGGAAACCTATGCCCTTATCAAACGAAATTATGTGGTGAATGCCGACGACGGCAAGCTGTTCGAAGGGGCGATCGCCGGCATGCTGGCCTCGCTGGACGCGCACTCCGAATACATGAACAAGGACGCGATGCGCGAGATCGATCGCGAGAACACCGGCAGCTATGTCGGCATCGGCATCGAAGTCGAAGACGACCATGGCCAGCTACGGGTAGTCTCCACGACACCGCAAACGCCCGCCGACAAAGCCGGCGTCCAGGCCGGCGATATGCTGGTCTCGATTGACGGCGCGCCGGCCACCGGCATGCCGTCCAGCGAAGCCGCCAGGCGCATGCACGGCACCGCGGGTTCGGTCGTCACAGTCGAGGTCTCGCACCGCGGCAAGCTGCGCACCCTGCCCCTCACGCGCGTGTCAATGCACGACGATACGGTACGCATGAGCATGACGAAAACAGGCTTGCCCTGGATCCGGATCTCGGAATTCGGCAGTGCCACCGGCGCCGACCTGGCGGCGATCTTGAAGAAGCTCGATGCCCAGGGTACGCCCCGTGGCATCGTCCTCGACCTGCGCAACGATGGCGGCGGGCTGGTTTCGGCGGCGGTGGCAGTGGGCGGCGCCTTCCTCCCTATCGGTGCGCCCATGTTCACAGCGCGCGGCAGGGACGCCGATGCCGAGGGCAGAGTCACCGTCGACGAACGCTTCTATCGCGAAGCCAACACCGCGGACGTGCTCGCCGGCCTCCCGGCCTGGACCCGTACGGTGCCACTGACGGTGCTGGTCAACGGCGCCTCTGCCTCCGCGGCTGAACTACTGGCCGGTGCATTGCAGGACAACCGGCGCGCCACCATTGTCGGCAGCCAGACGTTTGGCAAGGGCTCGATCCAGTCCGTCATTCCGCTGGACGGGGACGACGGCATCAAGTTCACGGTGGCACGCTACTACACGCCGGCCGGGCACGAGATCCAGGCGCGCGGCGTCACGCCAGACCTGGTGGTGCGGCCGGCCAGCAGCGCCGATGAGGACCTGCAGCTGCGCGAAGCCGACCTGGCCAACCACCTGCCGCCTATACAGGACGCCTCGGAATCGGCAGTTCAGCGCACTGCACCGGAAAGCACGCGACTATTCGGCAGCCGTGACGACAAGGCGCTGCAGGCAGCCGTCGCGCTGCTGTCTGCGGAGACAAATCGGGGAGCGACACTGGCCGGCATGCTGCGCAAATGGACGTCGATGGCGAAGCGTGAATCGGCTACCGTCGGCTGCTCACAATGAGCGTATCGAACAGGTAATGTAAAGCAGCGTAAAGATGTGCAAAAGGAATACAGAGCCTGTTCACGTAAGTACGATGCCTGACTAGACTCGCAACAATCTCCATCGACCTTGCGAGTTCCCATGTTCAGACACCTTCCCACCATGCTGCTGTGCGCAGCGATGGCCCTCACCGCCGGCTGCGGCAGCGGCGGTTCCGACAGCACCGGCAGCACGAGCAGCAGCGGCACCGACAGCAGCACGGTGGCCGCGCCTTCGATCGCAACGCAGCCGGCTTCACAAACGGTTTCGTCCGGCCAGGCGGCCAGCTTCACCGTCAGCGCGAGCGGCGGCGGCACCCTGGCCTACCAATGGCGCAAGGGCGGCAATGCGATCGGCAGCGCGACCTCGGCGACCTACACTATCGCAGCGACCGCCAGCAGCGATGCCGGCAGCTACGACGTGGTGGTCAGTAACAGCGCCGGCAGCGTCACCAGCAGCGCCGCCATCCTCACCGTCAGCGCGGCCAACAGCGCCCCGGCTATCACCGCCCAGCCGGTGGCGCAGTCGGTCGCCGTCGGCGCCGGCGTCACCCTGACCGTCACTGCCAGCGGCAGCGGTACCCTCGCCTACCAGTGGCGCAAGGGCGGCGTGGTGATCGGCGGCGCCACCGCCAGCAGCTATACGATCGCCAGCGCCGCCGCCAGCGACGCCGGCAACTACGATGTCGTGATCACCAATGCCAACGGTTCGGTCACCAGCAATGCCGTGGCGCTCGACGTGACGAGCACGACCACCTCGGCCACCAGTACCGCCGTGTACAACGCCGCGATGAGTTTCTACAACGGCCTGAGCAGCTCGCAGCAAAGCACCGTCCAGGTCGCATTCAGCGTCGATGCGGCGCGCCGCTGGTCCAACCTGCCGGCTGGGATGGCGTCGCGCAACGGCATCAAGTGGGGCAGCCTGAGCACTACTCAGCAGACCGCCGCGACAGCCCTGATCAAGGCAGCCCTCGGCGACACCGGGAGCTCACTGCAGGCAGGCATCCAGGCCGCCGACGACTACCTGGCGGCCAACGGCGGCGGCAGCACCTACGGTAACGGCAACTACTACATCGCCTTCCTCGGCACACCGACTTCCACCGGGTTCTGGATGCTGCAAATCACGGGCCACCACCTGACCTGGAACATCGCCCTGAACGGCAGCTACAAGTCGCCGACCCCGCTGTTCCTCGGCATCGAACCGAAAGGCACGTTCACCCAGAACGGCGCCACCTACGATCCGATGCTGGCCCAGCGCTCCGCCTTCGCCGATCTGGGCATTGCCCTGACGGCCTACTCCGCCGCCAAGCTGAGCGGCACCTACAGCGACATCCTGTTCGGCGCAAACGGCTCCGGCAGCATCGACAACACCTGCCCGCGTGCCTATGCCAGCGTCACCACCCACGGCATCGCTTATTCCGCGCTGTCGTCAAGCGACCAGGCGCTGGTGCAGGCGGCGATCCGCTCCTACGTCAACACCCAGACCACGGAGTACGCGAACGACCTGCTCGGCGCCTACCTGAGCAGCGATGCGCTGGCCCAGACCTATGTCGCGTATGCGGGTACCGGCACCGTCACGGCGAACGGCAACTACTTCCGCATCGAAGGTCCGCGCCTGTGGATCGAATTTTCGGTCCAGCGCGGCGTGATCTTCAACAGCGACATCCACTACCACACCATCTGGCGTGACAAATTCGCTGACTACGGTGGCAAGTGTGTCGGCTAAGACCTGGCTGCGCCGCCTGACTGCCGGCCTGGCGCTGATGTGGTGGGCGGCCCTGGCCGGCGCCCACCCCATGCCCGAGAGCCTGGTCTGGATCGACACCACGCCCGACGGCATGCGCCTGACGGCCCAGCTGCCGCTGAACCGCCTCGAGTTCTCGTTCGGGAAAGCCCTGACCGACCATCCGGAAACCGTGCTGCAGCGGCACGGCGGTGCCCTCGCCGCCTACCTTCTAGTGCACGTGGGCGCGCGCAGCGATGGCAAGGGCTGGCAGGTGCTGCGTCCCACGCTCCGGGTGATCGGCACGCGCGGAGCCGAGGAGCTCGAGGCCAGCTTCTTCCTGCGCGCGCCGCCGGGGGCGGATCCACGCACGCCGGAACTGCTGTACGACGCGATCACGCACGAGGTGCGCACCCATCGCGTGCAGGTCTTCCTGCGCAACGACTGGAACGGCGGCTTCACGGGCGAAGCGCCGCTGCTGCTGGGTGAGCTGAGCTACGGGCACAACACGCTTTACATCCCGCTCGGCCCGGAGAGCGGCGGCGCCGGCTTCCTCAGCCTGTTCGCAGGCGGCCTGCAGCATATTGCCGAGGGCACCGACCACCTGCTGTTCCTGCTGCTGCTCCTCCTGGTCGCGCCGCTGACGGCCGGCGCAGGGCGCTGGTCCGCCATGCGGCCGGTGCGCGACACGATGAGGCACACGACTTTCGTGATCACGGCCTTCACAGTCGGCCACACGGTCACGCTAGTCCTGGGCAGCACGGGCCTGCTGGCGGTGCTGCAAGCGCCGGTCGAGGTGGCGGTAGCGGTGACCATCGCCGTCGCCGCCGTGCATGCCTGGCGCCCGCTGTTCGCTCGTGCGGAGACCTGGATGGCGCTGGGCTTCGGCCTGGTCCACGGCATGGCCTTCTCGAGCAGCCTGTCGGGCGCCGGATTGCCCCACTGGCAGCATGCGCAGTCGCTGTTCGCCTTCAACCTCGGCATCGAGACCATGCAGCTGCTGGCGCTGGCCGCGGTGCTGCCGCCGCTGCTGCTGCTGGGTGCCGCGCAGCCGGCCTGGTACAGCCGCATCCGCCGCGCGCTGGCCGCAGTCGCCGGGTTCATGGCTTGCGCCTGGGTGGCGCAGCGCACCGGTCTCGTGGACTTCGGTGAGCCGGCCTGGCTGGGCGATGGCGGTGTAGTGCCGATGGTTCTGGTTGGCTTGCTGTGGCTGACGGCCATTGGGTACCTGCTGGCGAGCGGCAGGGCTTTCGGCGCAAGATCGACGTGACCAAAACAAAAAGGCCAGCAAATCTGCTGGCCTTTTCGACGAATCCTGGTGGGAAGTGCAAGTTTCGAACTTGCGACCCCTGCAGTGTGAATGCAGTGCTCTACCCCTGAGCTAACCTCCCTGCTTAGTACTACTCTTTATTGCTTTTGCTGCGAATGCATCGCTGCAATGACGAGCATTATAGGGGGAGTTTTGCGTTTTGTCACCCCTGCGGAGAATATTTTCTCCAAACACATTCTCCCTTCACACCTTTGTCGAGCGCAGCCAGCACGGCATCGTGCTCGGCGAGCTCATCAGGAGCCGCAGAGACCACGATGATCTCGCCCAGCGGACCGGCTTCCAGCAGCTCGCCGCCGCCCGCCTCTTCGACCTCGACGTCCATCGACAGCATGTTCTGGCCGCGCGTCATGGCCAGGTAGACGTCGGCCAGCAGCTCCGAGTCCAGCAATGCGCCGTGCAGCTTGCGGTGGGCGTTCGAGATGCCGTAGCGGTCGCACAGCGCGTCCAGCGAGTTGCGCTTGCCCGGGTGCAGTTCCTTCGCATGCACCAGGGTATCGATCACGCCGCCGCAGTGGTCGACGAAAGGCGGCAGGCCGATGCGTTCGAATTCGTGGTTCAGGAAGCCCAGGTCGAAGGGCGCGTTGTGGATGATGATCTCGGCATCCTTCACGAACTCGCGCAACTCCTCGGCGATTTCGTGGAACTTCGGTTTGTCGCTCAGGAATTCGGTGGTCAGGCCGTGCACCGCCAGCGCCGCTTCGTCGGAATCGCGCTCCGGGTTGACGTAATAATGCAGGTTCCTGCCGGTCAGCTTGCGGTTGAAGATTTCAACGCAGCCGACTTCGACGATGCGGTCGCCGGTGCGTGGGTTGAGGCCGGTGGTTTCGGTATCGAGGACGATCTGGCGCATGCGCTTTACAGGTTGAATGCTTGGAAAATCAAAGGCTTATTGTAGCACTTGGCTCAGCGCTTGACCGAGGCCGCACCCATGTTGGCCAGGCTGTCGGCGCGCTCGTTGCCCGGGTGGCCGTTGTGGCCGCGCACCCAGCGCCATTCGACCGCATGCTGCTGCTGGGCGGCGTCGAGGGCCTTCCACAGGTCTTCGTTCTTGACCGGCTCCTTGGTCGAAGTCTTCCAGCCGCGCGCTTTCCAGCCGTGGATCCATTCCGAGATCCCCTTCTGCACGTACTGGCTGTCGGTGTGCAGCACCACGTGGCAGGGGCGGTTCAGCACGCCGAGCGCCTCGATCACGGCGCGCAGTTCCATGCGGTTGTTGGTGGTGTTCGGCTCGCCGCCGAAGATTTCCTTCTCGTGGTCGCCGGCCACGAGCAGCGCGCCCCAGCCCCCGGTGCCCGGATTTCCCTTGCAGGCCCCGTCGGTAAAAATCTCTACTTTGGTCGTCATGCTGCTTCGTGTTCCTCAGTTCTGGTTGTTGCGTTCGTTGCGGTTGGTCGCCGGCACCGCCTTCGGCGCCTTGCCCGGCTTCCTGTTCCAGGCCGGCCCGATGATGTTCATGCCCTTGACGCGCTTGATCGCATGCACGATGTAGACCGCGCCCAGGTAGGGCCACCAGCGCTGGCCCGCCCCTTCGACGAAAGCGAAGCGGTTGATCCATTGCGCAGTGCGGAAAGGTGGCGCATAGCAGCCGAAGTGGCTGCGGGTGGCGCCGAGATTCAACAATTTTAACCAGTCTTTCAGCCGGGGCATAGAGATGAACTCCCCGGCGGTCGGCAGGTAGGCGCTGCTGGTGATGCGGCCCATGCCCTGGCGCACGCCCCACATGCTGGCGGGATTGAAGCCGCAGATGATCAGCTGCCCTTCCGGGATCAGCACCCGCTCGACCTCGCGCAGCACCTGGTGCGGTTCGGCCGCGAACTCCAGCACGTGCGGCAGCACCACCAGGTCCAGGCTCTGCGATGCGAAAGGCAGCTCGGCGAAGTCGAGCGCGACGGCGATCTGCTTGCCGCCGGCGGCGATCGACAGTTCGTCGGCGGTCGAGGTGCGGGTCGCGGCCTGCCACTTGTTCGGCATGCGGTTGGCGGCCAGCGCGTCGATCTGCGGCACGCCGATCTGCACGGCGTTGAAGCCGAAGATGTCGGCCGTGAGCTCGTCCAGGCAGGCCTGCTCCCAGGCGCGCACGTAGGCGCCGGCCGGCGATTGCAGCCAGCGGTCGAGCGCTATAATGGATTTTTCGGATGCCGCGCTGTCCATGCCACCCCTTTGATTACGACTATGACGAATTCGCCGAGCAGCAGCTCCAACGCCCTGAGCGTCCTGACGGTACCCGCCTTCAAGGACAATTATCTCTGGATCATCCACGACGGCGTCCATGCAACGGCGGTCGACCCGGGCGACGGGCAAGCCATCCTCGATGCACTGCGGGCGCACGGACTGACCCTCACCGCCATTCTACTCACCCATCACCATGCTGACCATATCGGTGGCGTGCCCCAATTGCTTGCAGAGTATGCCGTGCCGGTATACGGTCCGCGCAATGACAATATCGCCGCGGTGACCCATCCGCTCGGTGAAGGCGACCGGGTGCAGGTGCCGGGCCTGGCGCTGGAACTTTCGGTGCTGGACGTGCCCGGCCACACGCTGGGCCACATCGCCTATGTGCGCGACGATGTCGATAGCGGCAGCACCGGCGCGGTCGGGGAGCACTGGCTGTTCTGCGGCGACACCCTGTTCGGCGCCGGCTGCGGCCGCCTGTTCGAAGGCACGCCGGCGCAGATGGCCGCCTCGCTCGCCAAGCTGGCCGCCCTGCCCGACGATACTCTGGTCTATTGCGCCCACGAATACACGCTGTCCAACCTGCGCTTCGCCCAGGCCGTCGAGCCCGACAACCGCGCGCTGCAGATGCGCGTGGAAGCCGACAGCAAGGCGCGCGGCACCAACCTGCCGACCATCCCCTCGAACATTGCCATCGAAAAGGCGACCAATCCGTTCCTGCGCACCACCGAACCGGCAATCGCCGGGAGCCTGGCGGCGGCCGGACGTCTGCAGCCGGGGGCGTCGCCGGTCGACGTGTTCGCCGCGCTGCGCGAATGGAAGAACGTGTTCTGATGGCGGCCCCGGGGCGGACGCTGGCGTTTTATTTCGATCCGGTCAGCCCCTACGTCTGGCTGGCGACGCGTTCGCTGCACCGGCTCGAGGCCGCAGGCCTTGAAGTGCGCTTCGTGCCGGTGCTGTTCGCCGGCCTCCTGAAGGCGCACGGCAACCTGGGACCGGCCGAGGTGCCGGCCAAGCGCGCTTATCTGTTCCGCGACGTGATGCGCGAAGCGGCCAGGCGCGGCCTGCCCTTCGCCGGACCGCCCGGCCATCCCTTCAATCCGCTGACCGCGCTGCGCATGTGCACGGCGCTCGCCAGCGATCAGGAACGGCGCAGGCTGGCGCTGAGCCTGGTGGCAGCGTGCTGGGAGCGCGGGGAGGACATCTCGGATGCGGCGGTACTGGCGCGGCTTGCCGATGCCGCCGGCTTCGAAGGAAAGGAACTGCTGGCGCGTGCCGCGACCCCCGAGGTGAAGCAGGCGTTGGCGGCCACCACGGATGCAGCCATCGCTGCCGGCATCTTCGGCGTGCCGACCTGTGCGCTGGATGGCGAGCTGTTCTGGGGCGGCGACCGCGTCGAGACCCTGCTGTGGCATCTGGACGGCGGCGCCATCGACGAAGGCAGGCTGGCGGCCTTCCTGGCGCGGCCGCCCCTGGCCCAACGCAGGGTGGACGCGGCCGGTGCAGACACCCCGCGCCGACCATGAAACACGACATCCCGGCGATTATTTGCCGACGACCTTCAACTGCTTGACCTCGAACGTCGATTCGCCCACCAGTTCCTTGTCGAATTCGCCGGTCAGCTCGACCAGGGTATTCTGGTTGACCGTCACGCCCACAGGAAAATGCCTGGCGTCGATTTCGACGGTGATCCTGCCGCTCTGGTCGGCGAATTCATAGTCTTCGTCGCCCTTGTGGCTCAGCAGCCTGCCGCGCAGTGTGACGTACTGGTCGTCCTTGCCGTTCGCCAGCAAATCCTTGGCACTCATCAGGGGCACGTTCGAGGGCCCGCTGTAGCCGGCCGTCGGCGCCTTGCTGGACGGGCCAGAATAGCCGCCGGTCTGCGCGGCCGCAGTGCCGGCTGCGGTGCCGGCGACGAGCGTGGACAGGAAAGCGAGGCGGATCATCGTCTTCATGGCGGTCCCTCCGATATGAACGCACCGCCACGATACATCAGAACGCCGCGGCAGCGCGTCCGCTTCCCTACCCTTGCTGCCTCAGATCTCTTCGTACAGCGGCAGCGTCAGGAACTCGGCAAATTCTTCCGAAGTCGACATCTGCTCGAAGATCTCGGCGGCGCGCGCGTAGGTCGGGTTGTCGCCGTTGGGCGCCACTTCCTTCACCTTGGCCAGCTCTTCCGGAATCATCGCGCGGACCATCTCGGCGGTGACCTTGCGGCCGTCTTCCAGCACGCCCTTCGGCGTGCGGATCCACTGCCACACCTGCGAACGGCTGATCTCGGCGGTGGCCGCGTCTTCCATCAGGTTGTGGATCGGCACGCAGCCGTTACCGGCCAGCCAGGCGCCCAGGTAGTGGATGCCGACGTTGATGTTGTAGCGCAGGCCGGCCTCGGTGATCGGCGCTTCCGGCTTGAAGTCCAGCAACTGGGCCGCCGTCACTTCGACGTCCGGACGCTGCTTGTCGAACTGGTTCGGGCGGTCGCCCAGCACTTTCTTGAACTCGGCCATGGCGGGCTCGACCAGGCCCGGGTGGGCGACCCAGCCGCCGTCGTAGCCGTCGTTGGCGTCGCGCGACTTGTCGCCGATGACGCCTTGCATGGCGACCGCGTTCTTTTCCGGATCGTTCTTGATCGGGATCAGAGCCGACATGCCGCCGATCGCCGGCGCGCCGCGCTTGTGGCAGGTCTTCAGCAGCAGCAGCGCATAGGCGCGCATGAAGGGTGCGGTCATCGTCACCTTCGGACGGTCGGCCAGGCAGAAATCCTTGTCGAGCTTGAACTTCTTGATGCAGGAGAAGATGTAATCCCAGCGGCCCGCATTCAGGCCGGCGCTGTGTTCGCGCAGCTCATACAGGATCTCGTCCATCTCGAAGGCGGCCAGGATGGTCTCGATCAGCACGGTGGCCTTGATCGTGCCCTGCGGCAGGCCGAGCTCGTTCTGGGTCATCACGAAGATGTCGTTCCAGAGGCGCGCTTCGAGGTGGGATTCCATCTTCGGCAGGTAGAAGTACGGACCGGCGCCGCGCGCCAGCTGTTCCTTGGCGTTGTGGAACATGAACAGGGCGAAATCGAAGATGCCGCCGGAGACGCGCTTGCCGTCCACCAGCACGTGCTTTTCGTCCAGGTGCCAGCCGCGCGGACGCACGACCAGGGTCGCGACCTTGTCGTCCAGCTTGTACTGCTTGCCGTTCTGCTCCAGCGAGATCGTGCGGCGCACGGCGTCGCGCATGTTCAGCTGGCCGGTGATCTGGTTGTCCCAGTTCGGCGTGTTCGAGTCCTCGAAGTCGGTCATGTAGCTGTCCGCGCCCGAGTTCAGTGCGTTGATCACCATCTTGCGCTCGACCGGGCCGGTGATTTCGACGCGGCGGCATTCCAGCGCCTGCGGAATCGGGGCAATCTTCCAGTCGCCGTTGCGGATGTGGGCGGTTTCCGGCAGAAAGTCCGGACGCTCGCCGGCATCCAGGCGCCTGGCGCGCTCGACACGGGCGGCCAGCAGTTCCTGGCGGCGCGGCTCGAATGCGCGGCTCAGCCTGGCGACCAGGGCGAGTGCCTCGGGAGTCAGGATCTGTTCGTAGCCGGGTTTGATCTCGGCGCGGATTTCCATGCCGGCTGGGGTGGCGATGCTCATAACATATCTCCTAGGGTTGGCGTTTGCTATCTCGTCAAGTATATTCACTCAAGCGTCAATAAACGAGACAAAAAATACATTCATCTGTGCGTTTTTGTCACAGATGAGGGGATTCAGTTCAGGGATAGACAACAGCATGGGCCATTTTCGCCAGATTTCCACCTTCGTTGAAGTCGTCGCGCGCGGCAGCCTGTCGGCCGCGGCACGGGCCGAGGGCATCGCGCCGGCCATGATCGGGCGCCGCCTGGACGCGCTGGAAAGCCGCCTCGGCGTCAAGCTGCTGCAGCGGACCACGCGCAAGCTGGTCCTCACCGACGAGGGCGCCGCCTTCCTCGAGGATTGCCAGCGCATCCTGGCCGAGCTGGAAGAAGCGGAGTCGGCGGTGTCCGAACGCAGCGCCCGCGCCACCGGCCATCTGCTGGTGTCGGCGCCGGCCGGCTTCGGCCGCCAGCACGTGGCGCCGCTGGTGCCCTCTTTCCTGGCCGAGCACCGCGACCTCACGCTCAACCTGAACCTGAACGACCGCGTGGTCGACGTGATCGGCGAAGGCGTCGACGTGGCGATCCGTATCGCCAGCCTGTCGGACTCGAACCTGGTGGGCGTCAAACTGGCCGACAACCAGCGCGTGGTGGTGGCCGCGCCCGCCTATCTGAAGCGCCACGGCACGCCGCAGACACTGGACGACCTGGCGCGCCACAACTGCCTGGCGATCAGCAGCGAAGGCAGCCAGCGCGGCTGGACCTTCCGCGAGGATGGCCGGGTCGTGACCCTGAAGGTGGGCGGCAACATGGTCTGCAACGACGGCGCCGTGCTGCACGAGTGGGCACTGGCCGGACGCGGCCTGGCCTGGCGTTCGATGTGGGAGGTGGGGCCGGAGATCGCGGCGGGCAGGCTGGTAGCCGTGCTGGAACGCTATGCGGCGCCGGGCAACGACATTTATGCGGTATTCGCGCAACGCCGCCACCTGCCTTTGCGCATCCGCAGTTTCGTCGATTTCCTGCGCCACGCCTATTCGCAACCCGACTATTGGCGAAACCAGCTCGGAAACTGAGGTGTTTAGAACCGGAACATTGCCACCGGCAAATAAATCAAAGCGGCAATCTGATGATGTTGAAACCGCTGGGCGAAAAAAATCCCCGGACATGCCGAGGATTTTTTGCCGACATTCAGCGAGTAATCGTGACGATTACAGCGGCTGGATGTTCGATGCTTGCTTGCCCTTCGGACCCGAGGTCACGTCGAACGAAACACGCTGATTCTCTTGCAGCGACTTGAAGCCTTGGGATTGGATCGCCGAGAAGTGAGCGAACAGATCTTCGCCGCCTTCGTCCGGGGTGATGAAGCCGAAGCCCTTGGAGTCATTGAACCATTTAACGATGCCAGTTGCCATTACTATTTCCTATTTCAGTTGAAGTGGGCTTGCGCCCGTTTACGATCGTTTGAAGAAGCAAGAAACAAATGACAGACTAACTGCACTGCAACCGCGAATCCAACGATCCCACATTATACCGAATAAACCAAAAGATAAACGGTTTTCGCAAAATAAAATCCGTGACTCGTAACATTCCCTAAACCAACTTTTACGAGACCTTATTTCGCGTCGGCGGTAAGCAGAATATAGATTATCGAAACTTAGCAAGTTTGTCATACATCAAACGACTTCAAGACAATGTTTTTGTCGAAGGTCTAGATGGCGGACTCATCATTAGGATAGGCGGCCTTGGGGTCGCACAGGGCCCAGGCCACGAACACGTCCAGTTCGGCCAGCCAGGTTTCCCAGTCTTCCGGCGCCACGGCATCGAAGGTCATCAGCACGCGCAGGCGTTGTTCGATGTTGCGCGCCTGCTGGCCCAGGATGCGGAAACCGAAGGTGGCCGAGGAGCCGGCCAGCGTGTGCAGCACCGCGTGCAGTTCCCGCATCAGTTCCGGCTGTGGACGTAGCGTGTCGAAAGCGTTGCGCGCAGCCGACAGGCGTCCGAGGGTCTGCGGCAGCGACGCCCCAAACCTGTCGTTCAGCGCCGCCAGGCGTTCGAAGAATTCCGCGTCGGCGCTGCCCGTCTGCATTTATTTGGTACCGAAGATGCGGTCGCCGGCATCGCCCAGGCCGGGGATGATGTAGGCGTGGTCGTTCAGGTGGCTGTCCAGCGAAGCCACGTAGACTTTCACGTTCGGGTGCGCCTTGTGGAACACTTCGATGCCTTCCGGGGCCGCGACCAGGGCCAGGAAGATGATCTGCTCATCAGGCACGCCGCGCTTCTTGAGCACGTCGACGGCATACACCGCCGAGTTGCCGGTGGCGACCATCGGGTCGCACAGGATGAAGGTGCGCTCGGTGGTGTCCGGCAGGCGCACCAGGTACTCGACCGGCAGGTGGGTGTCCGGATCGCGGAACACGCCGATGTGGCCGACGCGCGCCGACGGCACCAGTTCCAGCAGGCCGTCGCTCATGCCGACGCCGGCGCGCAGGATCGGCACGATGGCCAGTTTCTTGCCGGCGATGACGGGGGCGTCGATCGTCATCAGCGGGGTTTCGATTTCGCGGGTGGTCAGCGGCAGGTCGCGCGTGATCTCGTAGCCCATCAGCAGCGTGATCTCCCTGAGCAGCTCGCGGAAGGTCCGCGTCGAGGTGCCGCGGTCGCGCATGTGCGACAGCTTGTGCTGGATAAGCGGGTGATTCAGGATGTAAAGACTGGGAAAACGCGGATCTTGTTTCATTGTCGACTCGGATGAATTGCGGCCAGTGTTGGCGTGAAGACCAGCATTATCCCAGTCGCGCGCCCGTTTGTCCCGCTTTTGCCCTCAAGTTGTTGAAGAAATTTCCAGAGCCCGGGCCAGGATCGCCGGCGCATCGACCCCATCCGGCAGGCGGCCGAAGGCGCCGCCTGTCTCGCGGGCGATGCGCGAAGCGACGAAGGCATCCGCCACATACGCCGGCGCGTGACGCAGCAGCAGCCCGGCCTGCACCCCGACCACCAGCTGCTCGGCCAGGCGGCGCGCGCCGAATTCGGAGGCGGCGTGCGCGTCCAGGTTCTCGAGCAGGCGCGCGCACCAGGCGTCGTAGCGGGCATCGCGGCCCGCCGCCAGGCCCAGCTCCTGCGCCAGCGCCGCACGCGCCCCGGGCGACTTGCCGAAGGCGCGCAGCACATCCAGGCACATCACGTTGCCCGAGCCTTCCCAGATCGAGTTGACCGGGAACTCCCGGTACAGGCGCGCCAGCGGGCCATCCTCGACATAGCCGTTGCCGCCCATGACTTCCATCGCTTCGCCGCCGAAGGCCGGGCCGCGCTTGCACAGCCAGTATTTGCCGGCCGGGGTCAGGATGCGGCCCAGCAGCACCTCGGCCGGGTCTTGCTGGTTGTCGTAGCAGCGCGCCAGGCGCAGCGCGAAGGCGGTGGCGGCCTCGGATTCCAGCGCCAGGTCGGCCAGCACGTTCTGCATCAGCGGCTGCTCCGCCAGCGGACGGCCGAAGGCGCTGCGGCCGCGCGCGTGGTGCAGCGCATGGCACAGCGCGGCGCGCATGATGCCGGCGGTCCCGGTCACGCAGTCGAGCCGGGTATGGCTGCCCATTTCGAGGATGGTCGGGATGCCGCGCCCTTCCCTGCCGATCATCCAGCCGATGGCGTCGCAGAACTCGACCTCGGACGAGGCGTTCGAGCGGTTGCCCAGCTTGTTCTTCAGGCGCTGCACGCGGATCGCGTTGCGGCTGCCGTCCGGCAGATAACGCGGCACGAAGAAGCAGCTGAGACCCGCGCTGCCCTCGGTATCGAGCTGGGCCAGCACCAGGTGGGCGTCACACTGCGGCGCCGAGAAGAACCATTTGTGACCCACGATCACAAATGCCCCTTCGCCCTGCTCGCCGAAGCGCGCCTTGGCCTGGGCCGGATCGAGCGGCGCGGCACGCGTGGTATTGGCGCGCACGTCGGTGCCGCCCTGCTTTTCCGTCATGCCCATGCCGACCAGGGCGCCGCGCTTCTGCTCCACGGGCAGCGAGCGCGGATCGTATTCGCGCGACAGGATCTTCGGCAGCCAGCGCGCGGCGATGGCCGGGTTCTGGCGCAGCGCCGGCACCGAGGCGTAGGTCATCGTGACCGGGCACTGCGAGCCGTTCTCGACCTGCCCGAACAGCAGGTAGGCGGCGGCGCGCGCCACCTGGGCGCCCGCCCTGCCCTGGCCGCCCTCCTCTTCCCACGGCAGCGAATGGGCGCCGTTCTCGATCAGCATGGCCATCAGGCGGTGCCAGGACGGATGGAACTCCACTTCGTCGATGCGCTGGCCGGCGCGATCGAAATTCAGCAGGCGCGGCGTGAACTCGTTGGCCAGCCGCGCAAGGTCCAGCACCTCGGCACTGCCGAGGCGGGCACCGAGCGCATCCAGCGTGTCCGCGTACCAGCCCGCGCCTTCGCGCGCCAGGCCCTCGCGCAGCGCCGGGTCGCAGCGGAACAGGTTGAGGTCGCCGAAGGGCGGCGCCTGGTTGAATACCTCGTGCGTATCGAATCGGTTCATGGCCGCGTCTCCTCATATGTTGCAACATGCTGTTGCACTTAAGCATCATCCTGGCGAAGGCAACGTTTCCTAAATGTACTGTATCGGCGACAATGCACCGGCTCGGCGCCGCCGGATATTATCGACAAGGCAACAAGGCTAGCCTAAAGCGTTTTGCCGGGCAAGCACGACCTGTTCTATACAAGCACTGTGAAGCATCAAAAACGTCCTAAACAACATGCGGGATTGTGTTTTTTAATGCTTTCAAGAATCTTTCAGTGATACATTGCTTGTTGATTTGGTACACTCGTGCGGTTTGCCGGCGCCCTCGGTGCCGGCCAGGATAAGAAAGTAACGAACTCAATAATGCGCCCCGGTTCACCAGCAGCAGCGAACGAGGATCCGCGCCATGTGCCGCCGGCCCACGGGCTGGACGCGCTCATGGAAGCGGCGGGCGATATCGCGTTCCGCATCGACCCGTCCGGCCTCATCCGCCAGGCCAGCCAACGTGCGCTGCGCCTGCTCGGCGGCGCGGGCGACATCCGTAACGCGCTGCGCGGCAGCGCCCTGTCCACCCTCGCCATCGACGTCGACCAGCCGGCGCTGCGCAATGCCATCATCGACGCCACCGCGCGCGCCGAACCGGTGCTGGTCGAAGCGCGGCTGCGCAGCGGCGACATGCGCGTAGGCGACAGGGAAACCTGGTTCGAACTGCGCGTCAGCCTGCTCGACGGCGGCCCGGAACTGCTGGTGGTCGGGCGCGACATGTCGGCCCAGCGCGCCACCGAGCAGCGCCTGCGCCACATGGCGACCCACGACGCGCTCACCGAACTGCCGAACCGCCTGCTGCTGTCCGACCGCATCCGCATGGTGATCGCCAACGCGCGCCGCTCCGGCCAGGGCTTCTCGGTCGCCACCATCGGCCTGGACGGCTTCAAGAAGGTCAACGACGGCCTCGGCCACCCGGTCGGCGACGCCGTGCTGCGCATGGCCGCGGGCCGCCTGCGCAAGACCCTGCGCGACAGCGACACCCTGGCCCGCGTCGGCGGCGACGAATTCGTCGCGGTCCTGCCGGGCACCTTCAACGACGCCCAGATCAAGCTGGTCACCGGGCGCCTGCTGGCCGCGCTGCAGTCGCCGTTCGAGATCGACAGGCACACGGTCTACCTGAGCGCCTCGATCGGCGTGTCGGTCTATCCGGAACACGCCGAGGACGAGGTGCGCCTGGTCGCGCTGGCCGACAGCGCAATGGGCCGCGCCAAGGAAACCGGCGGCGCCCGCACGGTGCTGCACAGCAGCCGCGAGACCAGCCCGCCCCAGCACGACATCTCGCTCGAGGCGGCCATGTTCCAGGCCGTGCGCGAGGGCGAGTTCCTGCTCTACTACCAGCCGATCGTCAGCAGCCGCACCCGCCGCATCGAAGGTTTCGAGACCCTGATGCGCTGGAAGCACCCGACCCTCGGGATGGTGCCGCCAGTGCGCTTCATCCCGATCTCCGAGACGAATGGCCTGATCAACATGCTGGGCGCCTGGGCGCTAAAGTCGGCGCTGGTGCAGCTGCGCCAGTTCGAGGAAGTCGCCAGGCGCGACCTCTACATCTCGGTGAACATCAGTCCGCGCCAGTTCCGCAACGACCGCTTCCTGTCGGTGCTGGACGACGCCCTCGCCTTCTCCGGCACGCCCGGCGACAAGCTGGTGCTCGAGATCACCGAAGGCACGCTGATGGTCGACCCCGTGCATGCCGAGAGCATCCTCGGCAAGATGGCCGAGCGCCGCGCCCGCATCGCGATCGACGATTTCGGCACCGGCTATTCGTCGCTGGCCTACCTGAAGCGCTTCCCGATCTCGGTGCTGAAGATCGACCGCGCCTTCATCAAGGACCTGCCGGAATCCAGCAAGGACGCGGCCATCTGCAATGCCGTGCTCGACCTGGCCAAGCACCTCGACCTGTCGGTCGTGGCCGAGGGCGTCGAGACCGAAGAACAACTCAATTACGTCGAAACGCGCGGCTGCGACTACGTGCAGGGCTACCTGACCGGCAAGCCGATGTCGGCGCATGTCGCGATGGCGGCGCTGAAGGAAGACCTTTACACCGAACTGCTGCCGATTGATCCGCGGGCGGGCAAACCATGAACCAGACCATGACCATCGAGCGCTCGCCGAAGGCCGACGCCACCCTCGCCCTGCTGTGGGAGCGCATCCGCCGCCGCGGCGACATGCCCGGCTTCACGCGCGCCATCAACGCCATCCTGGCGTCGATGCGCGGCGAGGACGAGCGCGACTTTTCCATGACGCAGACGGTGCTGTCCGACCCGGTGCTGACCCAGAAGGTGCTGCGCCTGGCGAACAGCGGCATGTACTCGGCCTTCGGCCAGCGCATCAATACCGTGTCGAAGGCCGTGCTGGTGCTGGGCACCGAGGCGATCGGCCACCTGGCCCTCGGCCTGAAGCTGATCGAGGAACTGAGCAAGTCCACGCCGGACTCGCTGCAGGCCCACATCGAGATGGAAAAGGCGGTGCTGGCCGGGATGGTGGCGCAGCAGGTGGCAAGCAGGGCCGACGTCCGCGATCCCGAGGAAGCGGTGGTCTGCTCGATCCTGCATTCGCTGGGCCGGATGATGGTCACCTTCTACTTGCCGGAACGCTGGGCTGTGCTGCAGCAGGCCGCCGGCGGAGGACTTGAAGCGGGTGCGTTCGACCTTGCCGCGCTCGACCAGCTCGGTCTCACCCTCGAACAGGTCGGCCGCGCCACCGCCGAGCACTGGGGCTTGCCGCGCAACCTGATCGCCGGCATGCGCCGCGTCGAGCCGGGCGAACGCGGCGATGCCTTCGCCCACGAAGACTGGCTGGCCGCGCTGGGCACCATGTCCTCGCAGTGCGCAGAAACCCTGTGGCACGGCGACGAGAGTGCGATCGACGCGGTGGCGCAGCTGGCGTCGGACTTCGCGCCCATGCTCGGCATCGCCGCGGACAACATCGTCGGCGCCGTCGAACAGGCCAAGGTCGACGCGGCCGCCGACCTGTCGATCGCGCCGCTGGCCAACCCGCCCGAGAAGCGCGCCCGCGCCGCGCTTGCTTCCCGCATGCGCGACGCCGGCAATCAGGTCCTGAAGAACGGCGTGGCCGAGATGCGCGACGTGGTCGGCAGCGCCACCCCGGGCCAGATGATGTCGATGGCGATCGAAAGCGCCTATCACGGCCTGTCCTTCACGCGCGCCTTCGGCTTCCTGCGCAGCCGCCGCGACGGCAAGTACAGCGCCAAGATCGGCCTCGGCGACGGCGCCAAGGGCCTGCTGCCGAACCTGGCCTTCGACGACGCCTACGAACCGAACGTGTTCTTCGCCTCGCTCGGCAGCGACCGCGTGATCTTCATCGAGAACGCGCGCGACCCGAAATTCGCCAGCAAGCTGCCCGGCTGGTGGAAAGGCGCGCTGGGATCGGCGCGCTGCTTCGTCATCATCCCGCTGTGCACCCATGGCGAACCGGTCGGCTTCATCTACGGCGACTGGGACGACCGCTTCCCCTCCGTCTTCCTGAACCAGGCCGAGTTTTCGCTGCTGAACGACCTGCGCGCGCTGGTGGTCAAGTCGGTCGAGCGCCGGCAGCAGCTGGAAGCGGTCGCTTCGCGCGCCTAGTCGTCCCAGCGCCAGAACAGCGCGGCGGCGCCGGCCGCCAGCGCGCTCAGGACCATCGCCGCGCCGTATACCGAGCCCGGTCCCAGCCGCTCCCAGCACCAGGACATGAACAGGCCGCCGCAGGTGCCGCCGATGCCGTAGGCGATGCTCATGAACAGCGCCTGCCCGCGCGCCTGCAGCGGCCCGCCGAACCAGCGCTGCATCGCCGTGATCGAGGCGCAGTGGTGGGCGGCGAAGGTGAAGGCGTGCAGCAGCTGGGCCAGCACCAGCACCGCCAGCCAGGCCGCGCCCAGGCCAATCGCGCCGAAGCGCAGCACCGCCACCGCGAACGACAGCATCATCGCCGCGCGCAGGCCGACGCGGCGCAGCACCGGCGCCTGGAAATAGAAGAACACCACCTCGGCCAGCACGCCGAGCGACCACATCGCCCCGGTCAGCGCCTTGCCGTAGCCGGCCCGCTCCAGGTAGAGCGAGTAGAAGGCATACAACGAGGTATGCGCGCCGACCATCAGCGCGGCCTGCGCGAAGAAGGCGATCACCGCCGGCTTGCGCAGCACCGGCAGCAGCGGCACGGCCGCATGCGTGCCCGCCGCGCGCGGCGCTTCGCGGATGCGCAGCGATTGCCCCAGCACCAGCAGCAGGACCAGCCCGCACAGCCAGGGCAGCGCGCCGACGCCCAGGCGGTCCAGCAGGAAACCGGCCGCCATCACCGCGGCGATGAAGCCCAGCGACCCCCACAGCCTGACGCGTCCATAGCGGCTGGTATCGCCGCGCATCTCGGCCAGCATCAGCGCTTCGGTCAGCGGCCCCTGGGCGCTGGTGAACAGGTTCAGGCAGACCATCGCCGCGAAGAAGTGGACGAAGCCGGTGCCGAAAGCGATGCCGGAAAAGGCCAGCAGCGCGCCCAGCGCGGTCATGCGCAGCACCAGCACGCGGCGGCTGCTCTGGTCCGCGACCCAGCCCCACAGCGTCGGGCCGACGATGCGCATCACCTGCACCAGCGACATCAGCACGCCCACCTCGGCCGCAGTCACGCCGTGACCGGCGAAATACAGCGGCGCGTAGGTGGTGAGCGTGCCCATGAACGCGTAGTACGCGAACAGGAACAGCGCGAAATGGACGAGGGGGCGGTTCAGATACGCGGGGTGGAAACGCGCACGTCCCCGCACTGCGCCCTGTGCATCAGCGCATGGTCCATCAGCACCAGCGCCAGCATCGCTTCGGCGATCGGCGTGGCGCGGATGCCGACGCAGGGGTCGTGGCGGCCGAAGGTCTCGACGGTGGCCGGGTGGCCGTCCTTGTCGATCGAGCGACGCGGCGTGCGGATCGACGAAGTCGGCTTGATCGCGATCGAGACCGTGATGTCCTGGCCGGTCGAGATCCCGCCCAGCACGCCGCCGGCGTTGTTGCCGACGAAGCCTTCCGGGGTCAGCTCGTCGCCGTGCTCGGAACCCTTCTGCACCACCGAATGGAAGCCGGCGCCGATCTCCACGCCCTTCACCGCGTTAATGCCCATCATGGCATAGGCGATGTCGGCGTCGAGCTTGTCGTACAGCGGCTGGCCGAGGCCGACCGGCACGTTCTTCGCCACCACGTCGATGCGCGCGCCGATCGAGTCGCCGGCGCGACGCAGCTCGTCCATTGCCGCTTCCATGCGCGCGATCAGGGCGGCATCCGACGTCGCCGCGAAGAACGGGTTCGCATGCACGTGTTCCCAGGATTCGAAGGGCACGTCGATATCGCCCAGCTGGCGCATGCAGCCCATGAACTCGGTGCCGTAATGCTCGCGCAGCCATTTTTTGGCGATGGCGCCGGCGCCGACCACCGGCGCGGTCAGGCGCGCCGAGGAACGGCCGCCGCCGCGCGGGTCGCGCACGCCGTACTTGTGCCAGTAGGTGTAGTCGGCATGGCCGGGACGGAAGGTCTCGGCGATGTTGCCGTAGTCCTTGCTGCGCTGGTCTTCGTTCGGAATCAGGAGCGCGATCGGGGTGCCGGTGGTGACGCCTTCGTACACGCCGGACAGGATCTGCACGCGGTCCGCTTCCTGACGCTGGGTCACGTGGCGCGAGGTGCCCGGCTTGCGGCGGTCCAGCTCGGGCTGGATGTCGGCCTCGGACAAAGTGATCCCCGGCGGGCAGCCGTCGATGACGCAGCCGATGGCGGGGCCGTGCGACTCGCCGAAAGTGGTAACGGAAAACAGCTTCCCAAATGTGTTGCCGGACATGGATACGCGATATTGAGTAAACGGAATGGTCGATTCTACCAGCAGCGCGTCAGCCTTGGTGGGTGCGGGTTCGGGAACAACAAGGGAAGAAGCAGACAAATGTTGCCCCAAAGAATTTTTTTTCATGCCCAGCCTGCATTCAGATATACTAGGTTCCATTGATCCACGTCACCCCGGAGACGCAGCAATGCCCGCACCGCCCCCAGCGCAGGACGATGAACTGGTCTTCGCCGACGAAGCGCCGGTTCCATCCAGCGCCGCCGACGCGGGCCATGACGGCGGCGCCTGGCGGGTGATGATCGTCGACGACGATGCCGACGTCCACTCGACCACTACCTTCGCCCTCGGCAGCCTCGAAGTCCACCACCGCCCGCTCACCTTCCTGCATGCCTACTCGGCCGCCGAGGCCAGGGACCTGCTGGAGCGCGAAGACGACATCGCCGTCGTCCTGCTCGACGTCGTGATGGAAGAAGCGGATGCCGGCCTGCACCTGGTGCGCCATATCCGCGAAACCCTGGGCCGGCACGACCTGCGCATCATCCTGCGCACCGGCCAGCCCGGCTATGCGCCGGAAGTGGACGCGATCCGCGGCTACGACATCAATGATTACCGCACCAAGTCCGAACTCACGCGCACCAAGCTGTACACCTCGGTGGCCTCGGCCATCCGCGCCTACGAACAGATCCGGGCGCTGGAAGCCAGCCGCCGCGGCCTGGCCGAAGTGGTGCGCGCCAACACCGAACTGATGGCCCTGCGCTCGATCGACGCGATGGCCGAAGGTATCCTGCGCGAGGCCGCACGCCTGATCGGCCAGCCGGTCTCCGGCCTGATGTGCGCCTGCGCCGGCGGCCGTGACGCCGACGGCTGGGAAGTGCTGGCGCTCACCGGCGATTGCGACGCGCGGATATCGAACGGTATGCTGGTCGCCGGCAGCCACGGTCCCGCCGCGGCGATCCGCCATTGCCTGGGCGAGCAGCGCCACGTCTTCGGCGAGCGCCACCTGGCGCTCTACTTCGGCGGCAAGGCCCACTGCGATTTCAGCGCCTGGATCGAACTTGCGCGTCCGCTCGACCCGGTGCGGCGCGGCCTGCTCGAACTGTTCGCCTCGAACATCGCGGTCGGCGTCGACAACCTTGCCCTGCTGACCGACCTGCAGCGCGCCGCCTTCCACGACCCGCTGACCGGGCTGCCCAACCGCACCCGCCTGGTCGAGCTGATCGATGCCCGGCTGGCGGCGGGCGACCTGCGCCGCGACGAGGTGCTGTGCCTGGCCGACCTCGACCACTTCGCCGAGATCAACGACGCCCTCGGCCACCAGTTCGGCGACGCCCTGCTGCTGGCCGTGGCCGGACGCCTGCGCGCCGAGCTTCACCCAGACCTGCAGCTGGCGCGCATCGGCAGCGACATCTTCTGCGTGCTGGGCGATGCGAGCCAGGTCGATCCGGAAGCGATCCGCGCCATGTTCGCGGCGCCCTTCTCGATCGAGGGCCAGGACCTGCAGGTGTCCGCCACCCTCGGCCTGGTGCGCCTGCTGGAACACGACGGCAGCGGCGCCGATGCCCTGAAGGATGCCGACATCGCCCTCAAGCGCGCCAAGAGCCGGCAGCGCGGCGGCCACTTCTATTTCTCGCGCGGGATGGGCGTCGAGATCCGCGAACGGGTACGCCTGATGCACGCGCTGCGCAGCGGCTTCGCGCGCGGCGAACTGTTCCTGGCCTACCAGCCGCAGGTCGAGCTGGCCGCCCACCGCCCCTTCGGCGCCGAAGCCCTGCTGCGCTGGCGCACCGAGGACGGCAGGCTGGTGCCGCCGGACCGCTTCATCCCGATCGCCGAGTACTCGGGCCTGATCATCGAGATCGGCGAATGGGTGCTGCGCCAGGCCTGCGCCGAACTGATGCGCCTGCGCGCGGCCGGCTACCTGGATTTCACGATGTCGGTCAACGTCTCGCAGGTGCAGTTCCGCCACCCCGGCTTCCTCGACATGCTGCGCCGCGCGCTGGCGGACACGGGGGCGCCGCCGGAGCGGGTCGAGCTCGAGATCACGGAATCGATGGCGATGGAAGAGCCGGACCTGCTGATCGAGCGACTGGCCGCGATCAAGCGCACCGGCGTGTCGATCGCGATCGACGACTTCGGTACAGGCTTCTCCTCGCTGTCCTACCTGCAGCGCCTGCAGGTGGACCGCCTGAAGATCGACCGCGCCTTCGTCACCGAGATCACAGGCTCGGCGCGCGGCAGCAGCATTGCGGAAATGGTGATCGAGCTGGGACGCAACCTCGGCCTGTCGATCATCGCCGAGGGCGTGGAAGACGAGCGCCAGGCGCAGATCCTGCAGGCGCTCGGCTGCCCGCTGGCGCAGGGCTTCCTGTTTTCGCGGCCGCTGGCGCCGGAGGCCTTGATGGAGTGGCTGGGGCAGGACGCGCTGACGCGGGCCGCCTAACCCGTCGTCCCCGCGCAGGCGGGAACGACGTTGGTGGTCAATCCTCGGCCACCTGCTCCGCCGGCCAGTCCCGGATATACGCCTTCAGCATGCGGTTCTCGAAGCTCTGCGCTTCCAGCACCGCTTTTGCGACGTCGTAGAACGAGATCACGCCCAGCAGCGTGCGGGCATTCATCACCGGCAGGTAGCGCGCGTGCTTTTCCAGCATGATGCGGCGCACTTCGTTGACCTCGGTGTCCGGGGTCACGGTGATCGGGCTGTCGTCCATGTGGCGGCGCACCGTGCCGGCGTCGATCGTACCGCCATGCGCATTGACGGCCTTGATCACTTCGCGGAAGGTCAGCATGCCGACCAGGTCGCCGTATTCCATCACCACCAGCGAGCCGATGTCCCGGTCCGCCATCGTCGCGGCCGCATCGGCCAGCTGGGTGTCCGGAGACACCGTGTAGAGAATATCGCCCTTCACCTGCAGGATTTCGGATACTTTCATAGCGGTCACCATATCGTGGGTACGGGGTACGGGAGCGGAGGGTACGAGTGAACTGGACATAATGCCCGACTCTAGCCTATGCATGCCGAAAAAGCCAGTCTTGCGCTCCAACAAATCCGTGTTGCCTGGTGGTAGGATGCACTCGTCTATACACATTTCGATGAGTTCACCCATGAGCGGACCCAGGTATCCCGGCTTCGACACCCTATCCCTGCATGCCGGCGCCAGCCCCGACCCAAGCACCGGCGCACGCGCCACGCCCGTCTATTTCACGTCTTCGTTCGCCTTCCGCGACGCCGACCATGCGGCCTCGCTGTTCAACATGGAGCGCGCCGGCCACGTCTATTCGCGCCTGTCGAACCCGACCAATGCCGTGCTCGAGGAACGCATCGCCGCCCTCGAAGGCGGGGTCGCCGGCATCGCCACCGCCAGCGGCCAGGCAGCGCTGCACCTGGGCCTCACCACCATCGCCGGCGCGGGCAGCCACATCGTCGCCTCGCGCGCGCTGTACGGCGGCTCGCACAACCTGCTGGCCTACACGCTCAAGCGCTTCGGCATCGAAACCAGCTTCGTCGACCCGCGCGACCTCGACGCCTGGCGCGCCGCGATCCGCCCCGAAACGAAGCTGCTGTTCGGCGAAAGCGTCGGCAACCCGGGCCTGGACGTGCTCGACATCCCGCGCCTGGCCGAGCTCGCGCACGAGAACGGCCTGCCGCTGATGGTCGACTCGACGCTGAGCACGCCCTGGCTGCTGAAACCTTTCGATCACGGCGCCGACCTGGTGTTCCACTCGGCCACGAAATTCCTGTGCGGGCACGGCACCGCGATCGGCGGCCTGCTGGTCGACGGCGGCAGCTTCGACTGGCAGCGCGCCCACGCACGCAGCGGGCGCTTTGCCGAGCTGTGCGAACCCTACGAGGGCTTCCACGGTATGGTCTTCGCCGAGGAATCGACGGTCGGCGCCTTCGCCCTGCGCGCGCGCCGCGAGGGCCTGCGCGACTTCGGCGCGGCGATGAGCCCGCACAACGCCTTCGCCATCCTGCAAGGCGTCGAAACCCTGGGCCTGCGCATGGAGCGCCACGTCGCCAACGCGCGCAAGCTGGTCGATTTTCTGGTGACTCACCCGGCGGTGGAATCGATGGTCTGGCCCGAGCTGGAGAGTCACCCCGACCATGCGCTGGCAAAGACCCTGCTGCCGCGCGGCTGCGGCGGCGTGTTCTCATTCCACCTGCGCGGCGGACGCGCGGCCGGCAAGCGCTTCGTCGACGGCCTCAAGCTGTTCTCGCACCTGGCCAACGTCGGCGACGCCAAGTCGCTCGCGATCCACCCTGCCTCGACCACCCACTTCCGGGTGCCGGCCGGGCAGCTGGCCGCCGCCGGGGTGGGCGAAGGCATGATCCGCCTGTCCGTCGGCCTGGAAGATGCGGAC
>Ga0265798_10002280_pt1 | contig 28502 bp, 19 predicted proteins | sample P3T30metagenome_FD_192430 | JGI IMG/M metagenome (GOLD analysis project Ga0265798, IMG submission 192430) | Plant litter microbial communities from East Loma Ridge, Irvine, California - P3 T30 | ecosystem: Environmental > Terrestrial > Plant litter > Unclassified | place: USA: California...
GACTACCAGACTCGAGCAAGCGAATGCAGTGCATTCCGAGCTGTCTATGCATTTCGGCCGCTTCAATCCAGAACATGTTTTCCGTTTTCAACGCCGAATCGATAAGAAAGACTCTGAAAGACAGGCGGAATAACGTGATTGGCGTCTCGAGGTCCAATCTGCCGTCCAGGGCTTGTGGAATATTCAGAACCGAATGTAGTGGACGGAGAACTCCAACAACTTCTCGGGGCAGGGCTCCAACCAGAGACATAAGCGCCGAAGCCGAAAGCGGATCGTATAGTAGAACCAGTGAGCCGACGATACGTTTGAACTCCAGGATTCGACTTTCGCGCCGATCGTCATCCCCGGACGCGACCACTTGGGTGAGGATCGGAAGATAGGTGCCTTTGAGGCCAGTCAACGACTTATTCAAACTCTGCCGTAGCATCAAGTCCAGCCGTCCTCGAGGATCCACTTCCGCAATGTAGCGAGAAACGGTGAATACGAAGATAAACAGTGGGATGGCTTGAGTGACCAGTGACTGAACATCAGGCTCTACTGGCCATTCAGCGGGCAACTCATCGTGTTGGATCCAGCTGTCCTTCTTGATCTTCGAGAACTCATGCTCGTAGAAGACACGGATATCATGTGCGATGGAAAGTTCCTGGGCCTCCTCTAGGCGGATGTCGTGATGTAAGTCTCCAGACATGTCCTTAAATCCAAGCTCCACAGGGAGTTCCGGTCTACTAGTCACAAAGATACGCAGCCGGAGCGATGTGATGGCTTCCACCCTAGACAGCAAGAGCAGCGTCGTTCTGATGCTCTCGCTGTTGTCGCATTCATCGAGAGCATCGATCACGACCACTACACCCGTAGATAGAAGGCTGTCTGGGTCGACACTTTGGAGGGGCTGTAGCAGAAGGCCCTCGAATTGGGTACTCAAGTATCTGTCGCAAAGAAGCGAATCTTGGTCTAGAGATGCTGCGATAGCGCGCGACACGTCTGGGAAGAGGTCTGCAAGTTGCCGAGCAATTGTGGGAAACAGCAGCTTAGCATGATTTCGATCGGCTTGTCCCCTCTTAAAGAAAAAGCTGGCCCCGAGCAAACCGTCATCGTCGAGTTTCTGCGCCACGGTTCGAGATATCGTGGATTTTCCAGTACCGGCTTTGCCACAAAGCCAGAAAATGCGTTTACCAGTATGGTCAGCGGCCCAGTCAGTAATCTGCTCGAGCAGGTCGGTGCGAGTGTCTGGCAAACATCGAGGGAGTCCTCCCTCTGTCGAGGAGTTGTACGTGGCATCCTTGGCTGTATCGAGCTTACTCAGGTCGACTTTGTCTTCCAGCCTCTTCATACTCGTGTGGACATGATGGATCTCGTCCAAGCTCTGCAATTGTGCTTCCAGGCTGGCTCGACTATCACAGATTCTCGCCTCTTCGCTAGCTCTTACACATAACTTGTCGCACTCTTCTTCAAACTGCATCAGAACGCCAGAGTCCCACAGAGCGTGCATAACCTTCATGGCACGCCTCTTCTGTTGTATACGAATGGCGTGTGCTAAAAATGTAAGTATGTGCACGTAGAGATTTACCAGACTTCTGCGCAAGTTGTCTGTGGCCAACGACGGTGATGAGTAGGCACATATGTCCAGGTAGACTTTCAGCCGGTTGCTCACGTACAAGGCCAGCTCTATCCCAGTGACCAGGACAGCTCGCTGGTTGCTATCGCTCAGAGCGACCTTATGCCGTGTTGTTAGCCTACAGATCACGATATGTCCCTTCCAGAGATGCATACCTCGAGGATAGCCCGGATTCCCGCCCAAGGCAACCCAACGTGGATTGGGTCAACGTTGGCGATCACGTCTCCCACAGCCTTGAACTTGTCCAGGAGCCGCACGACCTTGTCCACTTGGTCGGCAAGGTATACCTGCCGACCTCTGTAGTTCCATGACCACCTCTTAATCTTGCAGCGCTGCTGGAGCACTCTCGCGCGGGTATGCACTTCGTCAATCGCACCGTCGACGCTGATGGCGTTCGTAGGCAGCAGCAGAATGCTTGTCAACTCCCGATCATCGGGTCCGAGAGCTTCGAGCGCGTCCGCGAGTATGCTACTTCCACACGTTGTATACGCAGCACCCGGTGATGATGTAGGGGCAGGTACCGCGGTCGGACGATCTGGCAAGCGCAAAGGGGACTTGCTCGAGGGCCGGCGCAAGTAGCCCGGCTTGGGAGGTTTTAGAGGCTTCGGAGTTGAGCTCATCTCGGTCCTCACCCTGCGCGATTTGCATCTGTGATCAAAGTGTGATGTGTATGTGGTTAAGACGAAGTCATCGACATGGGCGAGGACAAGGCTATCATGACCGACTGACTGCTCAATCGGCTGTGCTGCTTCGGCGAGGCGCAGACGAGGCGCAGGCAAGGTGCTGGCTTCTCGCACTCATTAGACTCCGCAGCCGCGTTGCATGACATCCTAGAACGGAGACGTGGCACATGGCGTGTTGGCGAAGCTGGACACCTTAGGAGCAATGCTATTAAATTGACTTGCGTGCAATCAACTCCCTCCTGTTCGGCACTGCAACGGCTTTTGAGTATGGGAGTGAGATGCGGAAGCTAACGACTTGCAAGATCAAGTGACTACTCGCGCCCTCCGCATAGATTCATAGATGATGCCAAGCTCTTTTCACAGGATCAGAACCACTGAGGCACATCGGCAACTCCGCAGTCCCGCTCGGGACTACCCGATCGAATTGCGGCCAGTACGCAGCGCGATACCGGTGGCTCTCGGCAGAGAGTCTGATCAAGCGGGGCCAAAGGCTGATCCTTCAAAATGGAAGTCTGGCTCTTTCGGTCGCGATGCGCTGGTCAACAACGGTAACTGGCGGCACATAAATTGGCGAAGGATGTTCCTCTGACTACAGGGCATCTGACAAACCTACTTCGAACGTCGCCTTTACGCTTAATCTTCTCTAGGCAGAGCCAATATCTAGGGCGACGATTGACCGCAGCAACGGTTTGGCTGATATCACGATGAGCCCCGCGAACAGTCACGTTGCATATAGATGGAATCGTAGAGGATCAAGCAGAGAATAGTGAGAGACGGTTGTTGGGTTGAAATTTGACTGATTACAAACTGCAAGACAAATTTACGTGAGGTTGTCCGGGCACGCAGGGTGTCCGGTGACCCCGGGATGGACGTTACTGTGGCCAGCACCGGCAATATGAGATCGAGATAAAGCCAGGCAGGCCTTGTACATGCTGATGCGATGATACTACGCGGCGCTCATTCACAGACCTGAAGAACTTCTCCGCTTCCATATCGATGATCAGAGCACTCGTTCCCTGTTCTATACCGTCCGTGTCGACGGCAACCGATGATTTGATCGCAACGTGAGTTTCCCAGAGCTGTACTCGTCGTAAATCTACTGTGTTCAAAAAAAGCGATCTGAACCTTTTAACGTACGTCCCTCTGACAAGAAACACACGGTGTGGCGGAACACGCCTCGGTAACTTAGTCTTAAGTACGACTGCGAATCTCACATACTCGAAGCGAAGATCATGTCTTGCTCTGCGTAGTTTTCGCGTGTTCTGCGACAGCGTGAGTCTCTCGTCACATGGATGCACGTTATTGCGTTCCAAACACGTGCTTGTTCGGCGATGCTTCATTTTGTTAGCATCCCGATGCGCACTGCTCTCATCCCCGACCCCGCGGATGAGATTGTTCGATTGCGATTTCGCTCCAAAGACGTATATGATGCTTTCGTTGTGGTATTTTTGAGCAGTGCATGCGAAGCTACGAGCGATTGCGGAACTCCCTGAAAGATCTTCGCTGTCTTTTGTTACCGTTGTGGCGTCGCTGTTCAGCATCCAACTCGGATACCCAGCGGTAGGTACTCGCCGACAGAACTCGATTGACTGAGGTAAGTTAGTGTACTGTCTATAGATTACGAAACCATAGCCTTTAGCTAATCTGACTTGCTCCTGTTGTTCGCACCGACACCTTGGTCCTTGGATAATCCAGCACTCATCTCGGCTATCAAGAACAGCAAAAACTTGTATGCAAGGATTCCCAGGAACGCAAGGTGCGAGGTAAGAGTAAGAAATGCCACCCCGTTCGCTAAGGAAGTGCCTACCAAATCCCAATTCTGTGGTACATTGTGGTACCGCCATGCAAAAACACCCCACGCTAACAAGGCGCTTAAGGATTGGACGACCCTAGTACATTGCTCTGTTAGATAATCAGATATATAGATAGGGAAGCGTTTCACTAACCACGAGCCGACCATGGAATCCCTCTCGGCTGTCCATTTCCATTCCAGAGCCACAGAAGCCCAACCTATCGTGCACTGGAAAAGTAACCATGGCAGATACATCTGTACTTGTGCGTTCTGCTCATAACAGAAACGGTAGAGGAAGTAGACGTTTGTGACGAATGATGAAATGGACAGGATGTCTGTGTAACTGTGTTGGTGTCAGTCTTCCCGATATCATACAATGCCTGGGATACAAGGTAAGTGAAACTGACCACTCGAGCCAGGATGCACAGCCGGCTCGCATTCTCAAACCCTCCGAAAAAATCAAGGTTGCGTAGACAACTTGCATGATACCATAGAGGAGGATGGGGAAACCATGTAACAATATGTAAATTTCTGGAGGCTCGAGGCGCAAGTCCTCGGGCGGAGTGGACGAACGACAAATCTGGAGGATTGCATCGAAAGTCCATTTAGCGTTGATTGACATACCGACGTATTGTACAAAGGTAAGTCCAGTATCGGAATGATCAAGAGAACCGACGCCGACTTGGGATTTTTGACGGTAAACTCAGGGGAATTGTGCGTGACTCGAATGAGCATCAATGAGCTCATAGTTCACAGTATGGAGGGCACGGATCCCAATGACGATTAAGGGATCAGAAGGTGGGCACATTCCGCTCGACTGGTCCACCCCATCTTGTTGTCACGTTAGGCTCTTTCGTCAGTCATAGATTCGTAGCTGATACCGCGCATATATAGCTGAACTTCGTTTCCGGCCTGATACTGCAGACATATACGATGATAAAGCCATGCGTTAACAATCGCGTCGCGTGAGCACGCAGTGGATCCGTGCACATGATGGGGTAAACTTCCGAGCTCCGAAGCTTCGGCGGCATAAGGTGGTCGGTTCTACAGTAGCTGACACCGCTGAACTCATCCGCTTACAGTACGATAATCTGCGAAACCGGTGTCCGAAATGTCAAGGTTCTGTTTGGTTATCCCACGCCTAGATTCTGCCCGCTACATACGAATGTACCTTGAATTGATACCTGTCTCAGGACACCGGATTCGTGACTAACTGTGCCAACACCAACACGACCTGTCACCAAAGTACTGTCCTGGATCTAAGACGGGCCTTCTTGAACAAAGTCACCTCTCGAACTAAGGCTGATGGTGTTGTCCTTACCTCCTCGGCGGTAATATCTAGCAGCTTGGCCGTCTGTTTGCTCCGGTACCAACGTCATAATTTCGCAACTCGGGGATTTGTCCATTGGAGCATCAATTCGTGGTAGCTATTGGTCCATACAATACAATACGCTACAGTATGTTGCAATACCAGGTTCACTGTGTAAACACGCTCCAATTGTCAGTTCCGTTCGTGAGTCATAAGACCCTATCAGCTCGACTGCATTTCTTGAAGGGTGCAGATATCAGGCCGATCATGCAAAGCACAGTATGACTGCATGTCTGCCGCAGACCCATATCTACGGGGTGGGACACACTGAAGAAAGCTCAGAGAAAGCCGGCCGGATGCAGGCACGCGTAAGGATCTAAAACGTTGCAGCAAGGCGAGGCTCGGGTAAGGCATGATGTCATCACGAAGCGGGCTTGATGCATGAAGATCAATTGTATGGAGAACTCGAGTGCGTGGGGCCAAGGAGAGCTGCGCGGATGCCGCTCGCTTACTTCAGAGAATCGGCTTCATCTTCGCACTCTCGTGACATTGCAGTGAAGCCAACAGGATACCGGGACTGCGTTCTTGGACTGATCAACACAAGCGATCACATTCCGAGGTTAGTCACAGTATGTAGACTTCAGGCGGAATGAAAGACTGAACAGGACTCGACGTCTCCCGGAACTTCAAGGCACGCCACTCTGGAATGGTCAACAAGCCCGTGGGGCTCGCGCAAGCCATGGCGACGATCAGCAATCTCGGCTAGACACCCTCAAGTTCAACTCGGCCGAAAGCTAGGCCGGAGACATCGTCTCGCCTGCGGCCGGAATCGAAGCATGACTCGAGCGGAGCGGGCTGCCGAAGAAAGAGTTGATTGACGGATGGCATTCTTTGAGGCTAACCTAGAGGCACTGAAACGCCGTAAATGGTCATATTGACAGCGAGAATAGTGCAGCCTACTGTAGTGAACAGCTCTGTTTTGCTTCAAACAATAGTCTCCCGCTACATCAGCTACAAAGCCAGAGATGTTTGTGAGATTCTCGAGACAAGAGTACGTTCGGAAAACAGTTGCTATCTTATTGTGCATAGGCTTGCTTTGTTTCTTCCGTTACCTTGCATCGAGCCCCGAAGAAAGCACTACGTATCGACTTCAGGACCATAACACGGCTGATAAACAGAGTCTAGCCAAAGTTGACTCTTCGATCTTGAAGCGGGTCGATATACAACAATTCTTCGAGTTCCGTCGGTATTGCATGAAGCCCAGGAAGCAGAAAGGTCTGAGACGCCAAGGGCTGGTGACCATTTCTCGTGAGCTGCCAATAGCCGCCTCGACAGATTTACTCGAGGCGTCTATGATCGCTGAAGGTTTGCCTCCATGCACCATCGAGATCGATGTCGACGTGCCCAATTTCCACACCACCGCCACGGAGGACACACGAGTTCTCCTTCTCGGAATCGCAACGAGACTCTCAAGGTTGGAGGATTCTTTGATCGAGATGCAACGCTGGCTCTCGCACACGGGCACTCGGCTTGTGGTCCTCATTGTCGACGTATCGGACCTTGAGAATGAGAAGGAGATGATTGCGGATCTCTATGCAAAAGCAGCAAAACTCACAATTGACATGGTGTTAAACTCATATCTGGACACTGGAGATTCCGAAGGACTGAAGAATTTTGGCCTGGCAGGGCCCTTACGTGAAGAAGCTCGGAAACTTCAAGAAGTCAAGTGGGTTGGCGTCATCGACGACGATACGTTTTTCGTGTCACTCTCGCAAATGGTTGCAAAACTCAACACCTTTGACCATAGACTCCCGCTCTATATAGGTCAATTGAGCGAAGGTTTCACACGCATTAGCAACGAAGGGTTCAAAGCTTGGGGAGGCGGTGGGATTTTTCTCTCAGTGCCTCTCCTGGATGAGCTTGCTGACCATTCGGAAGAGTGCAAATCGCTCGATGTGGGATTTGGAGACATACTCTGGCGTGACTGCATTTACCACGTCACCTCGCCAACCGTGAAACTTAGTTTGCTGGAAGGGCTGAATCAGATGGACTTCTGGGGTGACCCTTCAGGCTGGTACGAAGCTGGCCACGACCCCATTTTTACTGTACACCATTGGAAAAGCTGGCATTTCCATCCGATCCCAGCTGCTCACCTGGTAGCTGATGTGGCGGGGCCAGATAGCTTCTTACAGCGCTATTCGTTTGCAGAAGTCTCATCCGTTCTGACGAACGGATATAGCTTGGTACACTACCCGGCTGGTATCCCGGACCTCGGCCTTACAGAGGCGACTATGTCTGAAGATGTTGGCGTCGAACGAAGCCCCTCGTGGAAAGAATTTCACTTCAGCATGGGACGCACCAGGCCTGTCATGAGGGTCGGTACAGAAAAGCAGAGCTGGCTGTTCTGTCACGCCCTGACAGACAGTGATGGTAGCGTGAGGCAATTCTATCTTCGGAAAAACATCGACGGTAAAGGCACGAACAGTCTGATTGAGATTGACTGGATCGCATGAGGCAATTTACAGGCCGGCGACAAAGAGGTAGATTCTGTATACCTATCGAGAGAAGAAAGACATTTTGATTACAGATGATCTGACACCAAGCAGCTAAAGATTTGGCCCGTAACATACGAATATGGCATGAGTTGATGTCTATATCAGGACACCGGAAGGTATTCTGCAGTATCATCTGCGGCGTACAACTTCTTTTCGACCGTCAAATTGCAGCTATTGGTCGGCCGAAGAATGTGATCATGAAGTCCCATTGGTTCGGCTGTGTCTTCAGAAGGGTGCAGAGATGAAGCCGACTCGGCAAAGCATTATACAGTCAACTACGAATCTGGTGTCCTAGGACAGATACGTGTTCAAGGCACATTCGTGTGTAGTGGGCGCAATCTAGGCGTGGGGTGACACAACAAAGTCTCGACATTGGGGACATCCGTTTCGCAGATCACCGTACAAATATCGGCATATTAGATGCTCGATCTCTACGAGAAGGCCGAGAAAGACCAGTGCCATTTCCCGTAGACGGAGATCGATTTTGGATACGGGAAGCGCCAGGTCGATCTGGACTCCACAATACGTGGTTAGTTACTTGGGTATTTACATTTTGAACCTCACTTCAGACTCATCTGAGTCCTCGCTTCTCTTCGCTGCACACCATTGTCTCTCACTCATCACCCACTTCTCACCAAACCTACACCTCCTTCAAAAGTCGACACTAAACATTACAAGTCTGCAACCGCAACCAAAACTGGCCACACTCTATCGGACTCTCATCGCATACTGCCAACGTGTGACGTACGAAGAGCATCGCCGCGCTTAAAACTGTTACCCTTAAGCCTACGTCCCCGTAATGTCCACCGACCTTTTTTTGCGATAGAGATTCTTTGACAAGGCTGCCGTATCGCCCTTTCGATCATTACATGCAAACGTCTCCTGGCTGTATCACTCTTCAGGAACAACCATAACCCGGTTGAAGCTTTGAACAAAGGTCAAGCAATCTGACATGGGTGGCCCCACGAACGATCATGACTGTGATCACAAGTCTCGGCCTCTCTCTTCCCCCCCCTGGCCGGAATCGCCCTCAGTCTCACAAAAACCCAATCTTTCAGACCAGAAGTCCAATCAAGAAGCCAAGCATGCTGTTTCGCCATCTACAAAGTCTTCAATTGCTCGACGACAAACAATTCACAACTTCCGAAGACGGACACACGAGGGATGCCCGCCAGCGAACAACGGAGTATCACCCTTGACACGCAAGACTGAGTGGCCCATGGTCTCCAGATCCACTTCTCTCAATAGTAAACACAGAGCTGGCTTGCTAGTCGTCTCCAAAGCTCAGCAGAGCCGACGTGATCTTGTCTCCAGATTCCGGTCACCCAACACCGAGCGGAGATCGAGCTTACCTGGACAACTGTCGTCAGGAGAAGACCTGAGTAAGACTGCGTGCCTGGAAGAGCAGTCTTGTGTCCCTTCGCAGCCAGATGGCCCGTCGCGTCTGCCAGAACTGCCTGGGAGCGCACCACGGATGTCACCATCGACATACGTGTCTTCGTCCCCCTCGCTCAGACTCACACTTATGCGACTGTCCAGTCTCGACCAGTTCATGAGCTACCAAGAGGAAAAAAAGTTGCGGAAATGCCATTCGCTTGTACCCTTCGCCTCACAGCTCCCAAAGTCAGACAACGGAAAAAACCAACCGACGGCCGCAGCACCTGCATCATGGGATGTTCAAGAGTTCCCGCAAACATTCGTAGAGAAATGGTCGATCGCAGTCGAAAGAGAGCTCGACCCCACACCAGAATCTTCAAGCGAGCAAAACAAGTTTCGACACTTCGCGGCTGAAGTGGGCTTCTGCTTCACCGTTGCAATGACTCAACTGCTGGCCGAGTATCTGATCGCGGGCTTCGCAATCGTACTGCCCAACATATACCAAGTCGACTCGGGCGAGGGTGCAGGAACGACCGGCCTCTTCTGGCCCGCCGCTTTACTGTCGCTGATCCTCAGCGCTTTCCTCCTGACTTTCGCTCGGGTCTCTGACATGTGCGGCGGCTACGGTCCCTTCATGCTCGGTCTCATCTGGCTCACCATATGGACGCTGATTCCCGGCTTCGTCAGCTCCAGTCTGCTGCTTAACGTGTCCAGAGCCAATCAAGGGCTGGCCATTGCAGCTTTCACGCCTTCTACATTTTCTATGGTTGGTAGCATCTATCCGGAAGGGCCTCGAAGGAACGTTGTTTTAGGTCTGTACGGTGCGTGTGCACCGCTTGGATTTTTCGCCGGGTTCCTTGCTGGTGGAGCTCTGCCGATAGATGAGTCCAGGTGGTACTTTTGGATCGCGTCTGCTTTGGCCTTCACCACGACGGTCACGGCGTATCTGTCCGTCCCTCACGATAAGACTGACAGGAGGCGCCTTGGATTGAAGATGGACTGGCTCGGAGCGGGCCTGATCACGAGCGGCCTGATCTTGGTTACGTATGCACTTTCAGTACAGCCGTACGCGAACGTGGATGATCCAACAAAGAACGGCTTCACGTTCAGGATCGTTTACGCTCCTTTGTTGAGCGGCGCCGGTTGCCTTTCCACAGCATTCTGGATGGAAGGTTGGTATGCAAGCTGCCCCTTGCTGCCGTTCGAATTCTTCAAGCCGCAAGGTGTTAAGCCGTTCTCTCTTGCTTGTCTCTTCTTCTATGGATCTTTTGGAGTATGGCTCTACAACTCTGCCGAATAGTAAGTGCTCGCCTCGGCCAACCTGCACTCGTGACCTGCACTGGTAACCTGCATTCGCAACCCGCTGACCAGAATCCCAGCTTCGTCTCTCCATCCGTGACACACAATCCGGATAGCGTCAAAGGTATCATGTTGTCACTTTGGTACACCCCAATGGCTGTGGGTGGAATATTGTTCTGCCTCATCAGTAGTTCATTGCTTCACATCGTGCCGATCAAGCTGCTACTCAGCCTCTCCGGTTTGGCTTGGGTTGGTGCGCCGCTTATCTTTGCAGTCGGACCGGTTCCATTGACCTACTGGTCCGAAGTCTTGCCTTCCATGATCTGTGGTACACTCGGCATCGACTTGACCTTCACCGTTGCCTCGATCTTTCTGTCTTCTTCGCAGCCGCTGAAATTCCAAGGAGTCGCGGGCGCCGTGTCTTCGATCTTGGTCAATTTGGCCATGTCTTTCTCTCTACCGATCTCACTAATTGTCAAAGAAGCGGCTGCGGCTCGAGTCTTGAACGACACGCGTGACAACGAAGCCGACTCCACAGTCTGGGGCTTCCGTGCGGCTTTTATCTACGGTGTGACGTCAGCCGGTTGTGGGTTGATCATCTGCATTTTCTTCGTCAAGATATCGCGATCGGTGGTTAGTGGAAAGAAGAGGGAAGACGATGAGGAGTGGCCAAAGATATCTTTGTCGTCGACAGCTTCTACTTGCGGGGCGGTGGATGACGTCGGGCGCTCGCGCGGTGTGTGATGAGTCTGACAGACAATCGGTCGATCTGGAGAGGTAGGAACCTCGACACACACACGGATGTGACCGTGCAAGTGGTGGCGAGGACTTTCCATGATGCATGGAATGTAAGAAATTCGACGGTGGTAGGGCGAGACAACGGTAGATAGACTACAAAGAAAGCCTGAAGACACTGCGCGAGGTTCAGATTGAAAGAAATGACATTCGACATGACTGTACAGCCATCAGCAATTGCAGTGTCATTGAACGGCCTTGTACAAAAACTACAAACCGCGTATATCGGTTTCTCTAGCTTGCATTCTCTCTGCGCAAGTCATACGACAGAGCACGCGAGTGCCGTATTTTCAAAACTCGCTTCTGAGGGTTATCTCATCTTCGGGAATCACTTTCGAATTCCAGGCGGGACCAGAGATTGCACGGAGTCACGAACGATGCGGCTGACTAGATTCGACGTTCCCCAGAATGGCAATCGCGCAAGCCGCGGCAACAATCAGCAATCTCGGCTAGACGCCCTCAATTTCGTCTCGGCCGAAAGCCAGATTGGACCCCGTCTCGCCTGCTTCGGGGGACCAACGTATGACTCTGTATTGCTTTTGTCAAAGAACATCGCGTGGTACGCATACATACTTCGGCCGAACAATGCAGCTCGTCTCTAAACGAGCGCCAATTTTGAGTGGCAACGCGGGCGAGGGAAATGTCCTCGCAACATTAATGAAAGAGCGGCTGGACGGAGCTCACAGCATCGTTCTGAGTACCATTACTTGTCGTTGCTTACCATTACTTGTCGTTGCTTACAATTACTTGTCGTTGCTTACAATTACCTGTTGTCGCTTACAACTACCTGCTGTCATCTGAGATCTTAGCGTCATGTCGTCGTTCGGTTACCTGCCCCGAGATGGAGGTGGGAATTCCGTGGGAATGAACCATTACGCCCCAATGATAGCCCCAATGGCGCCTATGTTCCAACAAGCGACAAACCACCACGATATGATGAACATTCCCCAGTCGATGCAGTTCCCGCAACCAAATTCCAGCTTCTCCTATCGCCCAATACCCGCGCAACAGCCAATACAAGATCCACGTAAACCGAAACTCCCACGTGCCGCTTCTTCGCAACAACATCTTGGACAGACTAACGAGCCACGGCGACCGACACTGACACCTGTATCCAACACACGTCACGGCGGGACCGCAACCAGTGGTCCGGGGCGGCTGGGAAACACCAAGCGGCAAACGAACCTGGCGCCCGTGCTGCCTTGCCTGGCTCAAAATCAACCTGGACTACACCCGACCAAACGCGATGACCCGCTCCGAGAGGCGTCAAAGAACTTGATGAAGCATCTCGCCCATCTGGACAACGGACTGGCTAGGCAAAGCACGCGTATAGAGGAACTGCAAATTCACCTTGCCAAGTCGGAAAAGTCAACGAGAGAGTACCAACAGAAGATGGAGGAGAAAACAGATAAGATGCTGAAGCTCCAGGCAGCCGCCGATGGAAATCAAGACAGGCCCTGTTGTTCAATGGCAAGACAGAGGCTGGAGATGAACGCCGGGTCTTTTCAAGACGCGGGGAGTGTCCCAAAGCTCGGCGAAGAGACGCAGGAAACGACTAACAAAACCGTCAAAAACTCGAGCCTTGCACCGCGGGTTCGTAAGGTGCGTCCAACGAAAATCGGGAGCAAGCGGAAACGAGGAGGTGGAGCCACCGCATCCGCCATGGTGACGCGATCACGGGCGAAGAACCGAGGATGAACCAGTCACAGACCGCTCGTCATTCTGCGAATTTGGTATGCGACTAGAAGAAGCGGGACCGCTCTTCAAACTTGGAAGTAAAGTATAGTCTTCACCAGAAACCTTTTCCCCTAACAAAATCCCTTTACATGGACAACATAGTCCCCCACTTCTGCTTTCACGAGTGAAGTAATGTGCATTCAGCGACGAGAAACTTGCCGTGTGGCGGAACATGACGAAACTACGTAACGTGCATCCGTGTGACAAGGAGCTCACGCTGTCGCGGAACACTACAAAAAGTACGCAGAGCAGGACATGAACTACGCCTCAGGTATGTGAGATTCGTAATCGTACTCGAAGCTACTTAGGTGAGTTCCGCCACACCGGGTGTTCCTTGTCAGAAGGATATACGTTAATGCCCGCAGTCGTAGTTGTAACGCGCGTCTCAGCGAGAAGAGACTCACCCTGTGACGGGACATGACAAAGCTACGTAGGGCAGGATACAAGCTACACTTCAGGTATGTAAAGCTCTTAGTCGTACTTTTAGCTACGCAGGCATGTCCTTCCACGGTGTGCGTCTCTTGTTGGATGGACGTACGTTATATGGACATCAGACTGGCTCACGCCTGCTCTCATCACGCACGAGTGGTGTCCGATCTATCCCCTACTTCCGAGTGCGGGCGATCAATGAGACGATCACACCCGTCAGACCCAAAGTAATCCCACTCGCCACCGCAAATATGACCAGCAGAATCATCTCAACTGGCCGCTCCAGATAACTGATGCTGGGTGTGGCCCGATGATCACATACTTCCTTACCTCCTTCCCAACATCTCGCCCGTGAGCACCTGAAGTTCATCGCTTCGTCCTTCGGTCGAACAACCCGTTTGCTTTTCGTCGGGATCTCCAGCAATGTCAATTTTCCCAGCAACTTCTTTCGGAGGTACTATACGCGGTAGTCAGTGTCAAGAATCAGGGGTAAGTTATGACGGACATCTCTATTTTACCTTGATTATCGACTTTTCCAAAGGTGTTCCCGCTGATTGAATGAGTGCCGATAGCCCGACACAACCGCGGAGAGTCATGAAGGCAATGTGCGGCAGCCATCCAGACTCGCCGATCATCAAATCGTCGCAGACGGAGGGAGGATTCATTGCTCTGACGCCAGCATTGACGAATCCTTCGGACAGATTGTAAGGTGGCTTATCAGCCACAGCTTCCACAAATGTGCGAGTGATCTTCTGAGATGCCACGCTGGGCGGCTTCCGGTCGGCGTGCAGGGCGATCATGGTCTGTTCTGCCTGCGCGGCTGACGCGAGACAATCCGTCGAGTCGGTCGGGACTCCCAACAGGTATCCAATGTATCGATAGAATGCGACAAAGTCTTCCTTTTCGTTGTCTGTTGGATACACCCACAATCGCGGCAGCTGTTTCCACATCGGGTTGCAGCAGAAGAATGTCAAGGTAAGGATCATGTCGGACGAGTTGAACGGGACGCCGTCATTTGACGAGCAAGACGCAACGTCCTTGTCCCGCGGCACACCAACGACTGACGAGCCGGAAGTGGTCTTTTTGTTCTGCGGCATACCACGACGTACCAGTGCGTGTATCAGACGAACACGGATCGTCGACTTGTGCCCCTCGCCTCCTGGTTGTATGGATTCGACCGATTCGGTAGCTTTCATCAACCACTGGAGAGTCCTCGATACCCGTGGCCAGATTCGGCCGGCGGACAGGCCTTTGGTATGATTGAGCACTTTGGCGGGCCCGGGAGCCGCTGCGATTTCTCCGACAAAGCCTTGAAAGCCAAAGCCAACAAGTATGGGAATAAGATAGCGGCTGAACACGAGTTGGCCTCGCTCCAGCTGGGTCCAGTCGACCCACGGCGGGACGGTCATCGTAGACTCCCACAGACGTCCCAGCTCCGGCTTAGATGCATGCTGGCGTTCGAGTCTCTCGTAGAGGCCATTATCCCCGGGAACATTCAGCAACTCCTCCAATGCGTTGGACGCGATTTCGTCATAGGAGGCGGGGTCGTTCATTTTCAGCTGTTCAAAGACGTGGGTAGCTCTGATCGACTGTCAGATCGATTTCTAGACGGCAGAGAAGGTCACCGGATGCAACTGAGCGGTTCGAAGACGACACCTGGTCTTTTAAACGTCGAAGGGGGATTCGCATCCATTGCAATTTCGGACGATTTCAGGTCAAAAATGACCGCGGACCCGAATACTGAACCGATATAGGGTTTTCTGTCTCATGACGACTTCTGTCGATCGAGCCCGAATAGGCGTCTGTCATTGCAGAGCTTTAGTATCATGCTGGTTGGTGCAGTGCAGCCACTGTCTGATCATCGTATCCCGCCAGATGGTCTGATCATGTATTGTCTTGTACGCGAGCCTCACCTTTGCGATGTCTACACTCTCGCTTCTCTTTGGAGTCGCACTTGTGGTCGCATGTGGCCATTTGCACATCCTTTCATCTCTGTTCATGACCCTCGACGATCGGCGAGTAAATTTCGACACAGAGTACATGAGATTACAGTATCGGCTTGATTGCACAAACTCTCTCTGATGACCAGTATCGCTTATTGTCATGTGCCGGAACATGCAACCCGCCATCCTATTGGCTCCGCTGCAACTTCGGAACAGTGCCAGGATCAGGCCGAGCCTGCAAAGTACTGTAACGACGTTGGCGGAAGTCGGCTGCTTTTCGGCCGAGGAAGTGGGGCGTCACAGCCCCGGGAACATGTGTTTGATGAAATCACATCACGACTCTACCACCAGTCGACGACAACAAGCGTAGCATACAAAGAATTGAGCGCGATGACTTTTCCGCTCATGCTGTAGATTCGTCTTCAGGCAAGCCTGGTGTCGGCATTCCAGAACAACAGCAACCTTAAGTGCATGGAGGTCATCAGGGAACCACGCGCTCTGATAAGGGTCATGTCTAAGATGAGCGACCCCGGGAAGACAGATCTACCGAGCGAGTCATGCGAGTCTGGGTTTCGGCCGGCGCTAGTACTAGATCAGTCACATTTAGCAAGTTACTAGCAAAGAGCGTTGACGCCAGGCTCCTACATTTACGGGTAGCAGCCCACAAGTTGCCCCAGTCCAAGCGTTACTCATAGGACACGGCATCTTCTCGACGCGGTGTAGTTCTTACATCCAGGCCTTCTGGGCCAAACTGAGGAATGACTCCCAAGATGTATATATACATCAGCACTCGTACCTGGTGGGCTACCTGTGGTCTGACAAGCTGAACAACCACATTACGCACACTCGACAAATACGAACAACGAAACGCCGACATCCGATCTTGCCGTTACGACTAGGAACTTGTAGTGCCGAGTGCGATGGCGCCCCGCTCGTTTCTCGAGATATAGCTGGGAATTGCAGCCGACGAGCAATCGTGTACGCGTGGTCTGAAGTCGCAGCCAGCCCGGAGACTGAGTGCGAACAGGCAACTCAACGTCCAAGCCAGCTGTGGCGAGCTTTGTGATGTTGCAACAAAAACTTGTCCACGTGTCAAGCACCGCACTTGCCCCTGCGGCGTAACGACCCAGGTCGATGCTGCGTACGGGGTCAGAATGGATATGGTGTCGCTCATGGTCAACTCGAAGAGTCCTGTTAAAGATGTCGGCCTCGGCTGTCGAAAGTTCTCAACACCGAGAACGAGTCGAGCTAGGCGGGGCAAAAGAAACGGAGCGAATTCCTGGTATCTAAGGACGTCTTCAAGAAGGCATATCCGGGAGGAACGAGCACTCCGCTCGAGAAACTGGCACTCCGCTCGAGAAACTGCACATGGACGGCCAGCTTGCAAGGATGGTGTGGGTCTTCATCGGTGTTGATCATCTCTTCCTCACAGGAGCGATGGAATGTTGGCTCTGCATTGCCGAGAAACTCCGACCGGACGAATTTGTCGAAGAGGCGCTGCAAACGTACAGGTCAACAACGCACGGGGTGTCTGTTACATGCGATAATAACGTACATCCTTCCGACAAGGAACACCCGGTGTGACAGAACTCACTTAAGTAGCTTCGAGTACGATTACGAATCTCACATACCTGAGGCGGCTGCATCCCCGCAGCTTAATTCTAAAATGCATACTATCTTTGAGAAGCGGCTTTCCGCCGTTGCTGTACGAGAGACACACCCACTGCGGCGAGACACCCTTCGCTGGCTCACAGGATGACTAACTGGAAAGTTGATGTACCTACAACGCGGTCTGCACTGCGTCCTGCGTATGATCCTCTGGTCCTTTCCGAAGGGTTGCTCTCGTGTTCTGGGGACTACAGATGAATTGTAAAACACGATACCGATCTAATGTTAGCAAAATCCTCCGCTCTACGAGAGAGGTCCCTTATTGCAGCCGTGCTCCTTTGTGCATGATTTCGTCCCATTCCAGTGACGGAAGGTCTGCCTTGCTTGCTACTTTGTTGGCTTCCTCGATAATTTCCACAGTCCGTAGCCAATATCCTTTCCGCGCACAGTTCTGCGCGTCCTCCTTACTTCTATCAACGAACATACCCCAGATTTTGCTCCAGTCCAGTGGCGGAAGACCTGCCTTCTTCGCTACTTTGTTGGCTTCCTCGACGAGTTTCGCAGTCCGTAGCCCGTATCCTTTTGCCGCACAACTCCGCGCGTCCTCCTTAGTTTTCTCAATGAACGACCGCCAACACAATTGCATGATTTCGCTCGAGCGCGGCGGGGGGAGACTTTCATTTGCAGCCGCCCATTCGGCACGCTCGATGTTCGCCGTAGCACCAGACTCATCTCCTTCTTTTGCACACCTCCTCGCATCCTGCGTCCACCCATAAGCCAACGCTCCCCAAGGTGATCTGTGGCAATGGGAGTCTTCTAGTTCCGTTTGACCACCATATCCCATTTGTACGTCGTGAGATCTCCACATGACATCTCTCATGTCCGGCGGTTGACATCTACACGTTTTTGTGTGGCTCATGTTTTGCGGATAGAGCAAACACCCTGACCTCATAAACGCTTTGTAGTAACCCTCGATGCACTGCTCGGTCCATCGCATCGATCCATCACGCGCAGATCGACGAGCGTGCTCCTGCCATACGTCTGCTAACCCACACCAAACCATTTGAATAATACTTGTACCGGGGTACAGCTGCGTACGGCAGTCTTCCTCTTCCTCTTCTGAAATCGGCTCATTGGCATGATCGATGCTCATAGTAGTGGTAAAAAGTTTCACCACCTCCACGTCCGTAGACAAAAACAACGAAAATGAAATGTTCCTTTTCCGGAAGTTCCTCAACTCAAACATTGAGAACGAAAAGTTCAATGCCAAAGCAGTCTCCTCATAGACATCTCTCATCTCCCTGCTGATAGGACAGAACACATTCAAAACTGGAAGAATACCACGGGTAGTCTCCATTGCTCGCTGTAATCCTTTGGGAAGAGTTTCGAAGGCGCGAGTCCACAGGTGTACTGGACTTGTGATTCTTCGATCAGAACGTGAAAGCCAGTTGATATAATGCTTGTTCTCATGCTTCATCCTGCCGTTGATAGATCGCATCGCGTATTTGGAGGACATGGCAAAACTTAGTAGTTGATGAGGCAGAAAATCGCTGAATATCTGGTCTATGAGCTCATTTGGCAGGCGGCTGAAGGCGTCAGTAGCGACACTTGCACTGGTAGCCATGACTCCTCTTCGTGGAGTGTGGAAAGGAACAAGTGTCCGGGCAGCAAACTTCAATCGTCTCACAGGATATCTGCCACGGAAATTTGTCGTGCTCGTTGCGGGAATCCGAGGTAGCGATTCGTGTCCTGTCCGTGTCGTCCTGAGGCGTGGCAAGGACAATTGGACGAGACTAGTATCGTGTGATACAGGTTTTTGCAGAATCGGCTTCCATCTTTGTACTGTTGTGTACGTCTTCCAAAGCCAATCGGAGGATACAGTCGCATTTCCCGGCCGATCAACACAAGCGATATTGACCATAGGAGAGACTTTGTGCAGTGAAGCCGATATTGCAACCTCTTGTATGAGCTTAGAACAAACAATTGCCGTCGTTTCCATTCCGTACTCTTGATGTCCAAGACAACATAGAAAGCCGAGTGACTGGCCGGATAATCCGTTGGCTTGAAATCGTATCAAGAAGGACTGCTGTAAGGTATGTCGATATTACAGAGACCTAGCCTTTCGATCCAGTCGCCTAATTGTTGCAAATGCCTCGTATTGTAGACTCAGAGTGGTGACTGGCTTCACGTGATCGCATCGATTAATCTGTTGCTGAATTTCCTCGGCTACAGTACAGCATCAAGCATATTTTTGTGTGGTACAGTACAACAAATCCACCCAAGCCACTATTTAGCAAAGTCTCAACCGCCCAAGCAAGTAACATGACTCCGTGCGAATGATCAGCGCGGGACATGTTGTTTTCTGTCGGCCGAGCAAGGCGAGAACGCACGGGGAACGTTCATCATAGACTGCAACCTGCCCTAATTTGAGAAAGCTCTACATACAACGGCTTCGAACCGGTCGTCCTTGTTGTACCTTCCGTCATTCTCTTAATGTACCTTGTGGTATACTCTCGATTTTGAAACCAACGCCTCGTATTTCGAGGACACCAAAGATCTTGTTGGGAGTGATTGTCGCAGGCAAGGTACCGTAATCTGCGTTCACCGCCAATAAACGAATATTGGTCCCGAGTAAGTCTTTACATCAAGCTTACGAAAGCCTTTGCAGTGGAAGACCAACTGGCTCGACGATACCTACGAAATCCCCGGTCCACGAAAGCAGATCGGAAGTGAATGGACTACGTTACTGGTCCACCACCAACCGCTCCTTCCAACCCCCGTTCTCTTAAGCCTTTTCGAACGCTACTCGGACTTGCTGTGACACCGCAAGACAGCTATATCGAGATGTCTGGCATTGAAAGCACAGCAGACGGCGGCTACGCTCAACTGACAAACACAAACGTTCGAAGCTTCGGCTGGAAGGGTGTAACTGTCACAGTCAAGGATCGCCAGTCGAAACAGCCGAAGACCATCCTCAGCGATGTCAACGGCATCGTCAAGTCTGGTGAGCTGTTGGCCCTCATGGGACCTTCGTGAGTCGCGCACCATCGCCCACATCACCCATTGAATGCAACAGTGCTGACTGACCTTCACTCCAGCGGTTCTGGCAAGTCCACTCTTTTGGCCGTCCTCGCGCACCGCACCGCGTCATTGCACGCATCCACCAAGGCTGCCGTCTATATCAACGGCTCGCCTGCAAACCCAAAGACCTTCCGCCGCATCTCCGCCTACGTCGAACAAGATGATGCGCTCTTTGGCTCGCTCACCGTCTGTGAGACCTTGAAGTTCGCCGCCCGTCTCTCTTTGCCCACACATGTCACCAAAAGTGAGCGCATCCAGCGCATCGAGTCACTCCTCACTGCTTTCGGTCTGCAAGGCCAGGCGCATAATTTGATCGGCACACCGATCAGAAAGGGCATCTCTGGTGGTCAGAAGCGTCGTGTCAGTGTCGCAGCACAACTCATCACAAACCCTAAACTCCTCTTCCTCGACGAGCCTACATCCGGTCTCGACTCCGCCGCCTCTTTCGAGGTCATCTCCTTCGTCAAAGAAATCGCTAAGAAGCACAACTTGATCGTCATCGCCTCCATTCATCAACCTTCAACCTCCACATTCGCCATGTTCGACAAGCTGCTTCTGCTATCTCAAGGCAGTACCGTATACAGCGGTCTGGTCTCTGAGGTGCAACCCTACTTCATCTCTTGCGACTTACCAATCCCTCTCTACATGAACCCGGCAGAGTTCATTATCGACTTCGTTAATACAGATTTTGCTCGTGACAGGAGCGAAGTTGACCAGCAGCTGGACTTGGTGCACTCTTCATGGCGCAAGTCTCGTATCGCTAGCGTCACTGTCATCGAGTTGACCGATGAGATGGCTCGCAACTCCACGAATAACATGCTCGAGCCTGAGCTTGAGGAGGAAAGCGCTGGTACCTTTGCTGTTCTTGCTGCACTCATCCACCGCTCCTTTATCAAGTCCTACCGCGATATCATCGCGTACGGTATCCGAATCGCGATGTACATGGGTCTGGCGATCATGATGAGTACTGTCTGGCTGCGCTTGAGTCCGACCCAGGGCAACATCCAGTCATTCGTCAACGCCATCTTCTTCGGGGGTGCGTTCATGTCGTTTATGGCCGTTGCCTACATTCCTTCGTTCCTCGAAGACCGCGCTCTCTTCGTGAAGGAGCGTGCCAACGGCCTATACGGTCCGTCTTCATTTATAATCGCCAACTTCATCATTGGTGTTCCCTATCTGTTTCTCATCGCCGTCTTGTTTTCGGTGATCGCCTACTGGTTGTCCAATTTCCAGCCCACGGCGCAAGCATTCTCCACCTGGGTCATGTGGCTCTTCCTCGATCTGTTGGCCGCCGAGTCTCTGGTCGTTCTGGTCAGCTCGATCGTGCCCATATTCGTCGTCGCTCTGGCCGCCACTGCCTTCGCCAACGGTCTTTGGATGTGTACTGGAGGCTTCCTCGTACCGCCACAGACCCTCAACCCCTTCTGGCGCTATGTCTTTCACTACATTGACTACCAGTCTTATGTCTTCCAGGGTATGATGGTGAACGAATTTGGCTCGCGTGACTTCGCGTGCGCGCCCCCCAACAACCCCGGTGAAAGCTGTAGCTGTGTGTACGAAAGCGAGCTGGCAGATCAGTGCCTCATCGCCGGCTCCGCGGTACTAGAGAACTACGGCTATAGCGTCGGTGACAGTGGTAGATGGGTCAGCATCATGATATGCATCATCCTTGGCTACCGCGCCCTCGGCTGGCTCATCCTATGGCTCAGAAGTACCTGAGCGCCTTTCCGACTCCCCTGAAGCTATGCCTCTTCCTTCTTCATTCCTTGGATGGCGCCGTAGAAACAAAGTTGGTAGAGTTTTCCAGGTTGCAAGAAGCGCCGTGGAGACACGTTTCTTTAGACCCTAGCAAACTATACTGTTGGATGCCAAAAAATCCGAGTTCGTGTGCAAAATCTCTGAAGGAACACGAATCAAATTATGACCATGCCACTTTAGAGCCGCGGTCTTCACAATCTGTAGATCTGGTGTTCACCAAGGGTAGTCTCTCGACCTTGTCGTCTTCCTTGCTCTGGTACATATGAAGAATGGAACTCGATTATCCATTTTCCCCGCTCACGCACCAAGTGCTTACCTGTCAGGAAGCTTGATCAGCAAAGTCTGGGAGGGAGCAGGGCCTTCTAGTGCTTCGATATCGACGGCGATCTTGTTGTGAGATATTTCGGGACGGCGAAGGGCCGCACATAGACTATAAATTATCAATACACACGAATCCGGTGTCCCAAGATAGCTACCAATTCAAGACACATTCGTGTGCAACAAACGAAATCAGGCATGGGGTGACAAAACAAATCTTTTACATTCGGAACACCGGTTTCGCAGATTACTGTACTAAGTTTTTTGAATCAGATCTGTCATTGTAGCTATGTAGTCGGGTGCTGAAGAATTGCATATCGAACACCAACGCTACAACTTGCGAACTCACCAAGCAATTTGGGGTTGGAAAAACACTCCTTTCAGCGAAGATCATGATGTGGTACACTCAACTCGAGCCAAAACAGCATAGTACGGTCGGAATCCCACCACTTCAGTTATCTCGTGCGCTTTTACCCCGACTGCATCCTAAGGCAAAATTGAGCCTCCTGCAACTCTCAAATCCCTCTCAAATAAGCCACAGATTTATACACTACTGCTTAATTTACAGTACTACAGGCTGTTGTTTGACACCTCATATGATAGAACATGAAGACACTACGATCATCGGGGGCCGTATTCACTCCTGACGGAGCGCCCGACAGCCTTGAAAGCCACAGCAAGAAGTTTCTTCACATGCGCGAGATGAGTCAATTCTCTTATGGTTGCTTCGTCGGCAATAGTCGGTTGATCTGCCGTCTTTCTAAAGCGTTCTTGTGTTGTTTGGTCCCAGACAGGATCACCTCGCAAAGTTGATGGAAAGAGAATAATAGTCACATCAACCAACCCTCATCAACTGAGTTGACTGTTATGAAGCCTGTTCCTAAACCCTTCTCAGGTACGACATAGGTAGTCAAAATGCGGTAATCACGCTTCTTTGATATATCATGGATGAGGTCGAAGAGCGTTAATGTAAGGATATTGTAGTAGCGAAGAGTATGGACTGTACAGTATTTTGGAACACACTTTGAAAGCATGTTACTAACGTGCATCTCTGTGACAAGAGACTCACCCTGTGCCGGGGCATGACAAAAGTACGCGTGGCATGATGCGGACTACGCCCAAGGTATGTGAAGCTCGTAGTCGTACTTATAGCTATGCAGAGGTGTCCCGCCACGGCGTGCGTCTCTTATCGAAGGGACGCACGTTATTCTCCAACTCGTGCAGACGTATTTTGGACTGCCAATGTTTTCGCGACGCCCGGATGCGGATTACTGACACAACAAGCGCGGATACTGGTCCTTCAGCATAACAATCACTGGCTCGTTTCTGAGCCACCGGCCCCGTCTACGGTACCTGTTGGTCATAGATATCAACAACGTGCATCCATGTGACAAGAGATTCACGCTGTCGCGGAACACAACAGAACTACGCACAGAAGGACATGAATTACGCGTAGAGTACATGAGATTCAAAGTCGTACTTAGGACTACGGAGGTGTGTTCCGCCACACAGGTTGTTTCTCGTCGGAAGGACGTATCTTACACATTGTTCTTCGCGCCGCGACGCATCTCCCAAATCTACTTTCAGCGTCACCTGAAGGAGGCTTTTTTAACACGTTGAACAAAACATTGGTTGAATACCATTACGAGAAGAAAGGACAACCCATCTGACACGGCCCTTCTGTCCATCAGTGTGCGTGGCAGCGATGAGCTTTGTTCAGTTTCTTCCATGTCTTTCCCGTTCCTTGGAATTTCCTTCACTCTGACTAAAGGAAAAGAGCGAAGACCGCAGCAAAGAGCGCAACGGCGACAGCGCTCTTGGTATCGATACTGAGTTGGGCTGCAAGGCCAGCATAAAGTGGTGGGGTCGTGGGGTCTGCAGTCGGCGCGATGGAGGTCGCGTATGTAGCATTCAGCGAACCGCCGGAAGATGAATTGCTGTTGCCGTTTCTATCGCTATCGTTGGATATCAAGAAGTCCCCAAAGGAAGTAGCCGATGCTGAAATCGATGCGGGGATAGAGCCGTACATAGTGGCAATATCAACTACGGCGGTTCTTGACTGTCCGGCGGCATCAACGATGTCGGTAGTTGTTGGCGAGGATTTATATACGGTAGGGCTGCCAGATCTTGAGGGAAAGAACCGGTGAGACCAGTGGAAGGGGATGGAAGACACGGTGAAAGGCATCGACGATGCGGCATTAGCACTGCTGGAGTTGGAGATGAAGGGCCAGTGAAAGAGGATGGAGGATGGAGAGCCAGTACCAGGCGAGCTTGGTGCCGGATCATGGGAAAGAGTCGAAGATGGGTAAATGGTCTTTGAAATCGCTGAACAATTGTCGGGCTCGTCGTCGTCCCCTACGTCAGTACCGCAGTAGGTCTGCATATAAGCACGCACAGCTGCAATAGTGTCAGCTCGAACTGACCAAAGGTGAGACATTAGATCACGAGCTTAGGCAGCAGGCATACCATCAATCTCGTTGCGGCAACTCAGTCTCGCACTGCGACCACCACGGAAGACACATTTCCCATCGCTCAAAGTACCCAAGTCCGAGCTACCGGCCACACCAAGACAGTCCTCGTCGGAGAAGGTAATGATCTCGCAGCCTACGCTGGCTCGCATGCTGGAGACGCCTTGTGGCAGGTAGCTTTTGTACTCGTACGGACTGGTGGCGCAGGTTCCGTTGAGGGACAACGTAACAATGGAGGTTTCGGAAGTAGATGGCTCATAGACTTGCTGGCACGAGTATTCGGCTTTCGGGTTAAAAGAGATGTTGAGGCTAGCAATAAGATCTTGAATTACTAGAGGGTTCAGGCAAGTCTTTGTCAAGCAGGGTGTCAAATCACGCAGGGCTTGGGTATCGCAGAGGGTGGTGCCGACCTCGGTCAGACATGTTTTCTTGACGGTTTCAGCTGTCAAAAACTGCGATAGAGAGCAAACAGAAACTCACGATGCAATAAGGAATGTCTTGATTAGAGGAAACGGAGTGGATCGCGAGCGTGGTAATGAGAAGGACAAGTGCCATTATGGGCGCTTAGCTGCACGAGTTGGCTTGGGTGCTGTTCTGAGCGTAGTTGAAGGAAATATGGTGGCGGCAAGAGCTATGGAACAGATGGGGTAAAGAGAAGAGGATTGTGAGATCGCTTGAAGGGAGAAGACACTGGCTCGGATATCCGATGCTACAGTACGTCGCCAAATTGGCCCCATCCTCGTACTCTTGTAGCGATTCTCTGGAGCCAAATCGGAAATCATTGTCGCAGTTTTCGGCCGATCAACACGTGCGAGATCGGCAAATGAAGAGGGATTGCACATTGGAGCCGATACTTCAACACATTGTGCTGCCTGTAAGATGTTCCGAGACACGAATGATGTTCTCGGTGTCTTAATGATTGCAGCTTTCGAGGGTTCCCGGACAGTTTCTAGTATTGAGTGGCGATGATTGAGTACAGGAGATTACAGTATCGGCCTGATTGCACAAACTCTATCCGACAACAAGTATCGCTTGTTGCTATCTGCCGGGAAATGCAACCGTGGCGTCCTATTGGCTCCGCTGCAAATTCACAACAGTGCCAAAATCAAGCTGAATTTGCAAGGAAGTGTACTAACGTGCATCCCTGTGACAAGAGACGCACCCTGTGCCGGGACACGACAAAAGTACGCATGGCATGATATGGACTACGCTCCAGGTACGTGAAGCTCGTAGTCTTACTTCTAGCTACGCAGGAGTGTCCCGCCACGGCGTGCGTCTCTCGTCGAAGGGACGCACGTTAGTCGTACTTATAGGGACGTAGGCGCGTCCCTCCACGGTGTACGTCTCATATCGAAGGAACGCACGTTATATGGACTGAGGTAACGTACATCCTTCTAACAAGGATCACCTGGTGTGGCGGAACTCACTTAAGTAGCTTCGAATACGATGACGAATCTCACATACCTAAGGCGTAGACCATGACCTGCTCTGCGTGATTTTGTAGTGTTCCGCGACGGCGTGAGTTCCTTGTCACATAGATGCACGTTATCGCAAAAAGGAGCGTCTAGACATGGCTTGGTGTTCGGGGGAAGAATCGAGTGTACGTATAGAGAGTAATTCATTCATGCCAGAATCACTGGCGCACAAGAACGAAACAACATCAAGTGCACCTTTCGGATCACATACGTTCAGCCCAGCTGAGGCCAGATCGCAATGAGCCACAGGACCATAAGTACTATAACAAGTCTGTGGGTGAGTGTTAGACACTACGGTACAATACGGCCAAAGATCACCGCACCGTCGACTGATGATCGAAGCCAATCCTGCGGTCGCAGAGAGCACTCATATGATCATTCAGAAAATTTGTACAACGACTCCGCAAACCCGCCGCGGAGCTCGAATATTCCTTCCTTAGCGAACACGTCGAGATGTAGGGAAGAGTTGGCTCACATCAAAGCACAACTACCACTGCGAATGTTCCACCTCCTCACTACGCCAACACCAGTACCAACTGCCCCACTCTCCTCTCGGGCGTAGATCCTCTGCGCGTTGCGCGCCCTTAGCCATTTACGCCAACTCCTCACGCCACCCTCACCGATCGCCTCCCGTGTAATGATGAACTCAGCCCATTTGTGCTCTAGCCTACGCGCTGCGGAGAATTCGCCACGCAACACGCGGTCCGTGTGCTCTCGAACTGTCGACTGATAATTGTAGACACCCGTAAAGATTTCGACAACATGCGTAGGGTAGGCGTGTACGTCGATTTTATGCGTATGGGGGCCGACGGGGCAAGAGAGAGGCAGGTGTTCATTTGGGCTCGATGGAAGAATAGCGAACCTGGTGGCTGTTCCGGCTGGCTCTGGAGAGTGACCCGTCGATTGCGGCATCTTGACAGTCGCGTCCCTGGTGACGACGGTCGCGTTATGGGAGAGTATCTCTCGAATACCAACCCATGTCACGCCAAAGCAGTCACGAACACTCAGAGAAATCCCTATGGTCGGCACGTATGGGTTATCAGCGGTGATGATCGTGCGAGGGGAACGCCTGCTAACCATGGCCGCCGCTTCGACCAGGACGAGGTCCGAGATCCGAGTACTGTCCATTTCGAGTGACCAAAGACCAGTGCAAGACTTAAGCAAAGCCAGCATGCCAACGTCATCCACTCGCTCACAGTCAGTAACCCGGAGGTGGCGCAAGCGTCTGACACAAGGTGAGCTGGCCAGGCTATGGAGGACTGCATTGGTGAGCGAATCGAGCTCCCCAAGGTCAAGTTCGGTGAGTAGTGGCATTGTTGGCAACAGCCGAATGAGAGTTTCGTCACCAATGCCAAGGCACTTGGAGAGTTTCAGTGTCTCGATATTGGGGATGTTATTGACGAGGGCCCCGACGCCACGGTTGGAAATACCACGACATCGAGCGAGGTCAAGATGTTTGAGCTTCCTTGGGGAGACAGCCGGCTTGGGGGTGAGCAAATTGATCTTGCTACGCCTGCCCTGGATCAATATCGTTAGTGACTCGTCAGTCAGACTATCGCAGCTCTTTAGGACGAGGCGTTCGAGATTGTTGCGTAGGAACAGCTCCTGCATGAGGTCTGCGTTCTCCCAACCATCAATCTCACTAGCCTGAATACTCCTAAGCTCAGAACAAGATTCGACGACTTCCTGCAGGCCACGCGTGTTGATGTTGTCACAACCCGAGATGTCGAGAGTCTTGAGCTTGGGACAGCCGAGTGCGATGACATGCATGGCAGTGTTCGTTACGCCCGCATGATTGGAGATGTCGATATGTACAAGCCTGCTTTTTGCGTGAAGAAAGCCGTGAATGGTAGCTCTATCGATCAGGCAGCCCTTGAGCGAAAGACTTCGGAGGTTCGTGCAGGCATCCAGCAGAGCTCGTCCTTGCCAAAGCTTGTCCAATCGTACACATCCACGCAGATTGAGATCACGCAGGAAAGGTCCGACTCTGGTAATGATGGTTGCTATTGCATCAGCGGGGATGGGTTGGGCGAATGCCGCCACGTCAAACTTGCTCCAAAGCTGACCGTCATAACAAACTCGACGCCAATCTCTTGATACACGCGAAGATCCAACGATCTCTTCCGGCTCGAGATATGCAAATATCCTGATCTTTATCTCGAGAGGTATGCTCATCCACAATGTGAACGATCCACGCGGTCGCGTCAGCAGTCTTCCGGCGTCAAATTCTCTAGCCAGGGGTATTTCCGTGTTGGGTTTC
>Ga0265798_10002281_pt1 | contig 28501 bp, 24 predicted proteins | sample P3T30metagenome_FD_192430 | JGI IMG/M metagenome (GOLD analysis project Ga0265798, IMG submission 192430) | Plant litter microbial communities from East Loma Ridge, Irvine, California - P3 T30 | ecosystem: Environmental > Terrestrial > Plant litter > Unclassified | place: USA: California...
CGGGCACGTCGATGGTCATGTGCTCGAAGGGCTCCTGCAGCTTGCCGTTCTCGTCACGACGCGTGACGACCTGCGGCTTGCCGACGGTGAGCTCGAAGCCCTCGCGGCGCATCTGCTCGACGAGGATGGCCAGCGCGAGCTCGCCGCGGCCCTGGACCTCCCACGCGTCGGGGCGTCCGATGTCGACGACCTTGAGCGAGACGTTTCCGATCAGCTCGCGGTCGAGGCGGTCCTTCACCATGCGGGCGGTCAGCTTGTGGCCCTTGACCTTGCCGATGATCGGCGAGGTGTTCGTGCCGATGGTCATCGAGATGGCGGGGTCGTCGACCGTGATGGTCGGCAGGGGCCGCACGTCGTCGGGGTCGGAGAGCGTCTCGCCGATGGTGATGGTGTCGAAGCCGGCGACGGCGACGATGTCGCCGGGGCCCGCGCTCTCGGCCGGGTAGCGGTCGAGGGCCTTCGTGATCAGCAGCTCGGTGATGCGGGCGTTGGCGACGGTGCCGTCGGCCTTGACCCAGGCCACGGTCTGGCCCTTCTTCAGGGTGCCGTGGAACACGCGGAGGAGCGCGAGGCGACCGAGGAACGGCGAGGCGTCGAGGTTGGTGACGTGCGCCTGGAGGGGGTGCTCGTCGTCGTAGGTCGGCGCGGGCACGTGCGTGAGGATCGCGTCGAACAGCGGCTCGAGGTCGTCGTTGTCGGGCAGCGAGCCGTCGGCGGGCTTGGTGGTCGACGCGGCGCCGTTGCGGCCCGAGGCGTAGACGACGGGCACGTTGAGGATGGCGTCGAGGTCGAGGTCCTCGACCTCCTCGCTGAGGTCGCTCGCGAGGCCGAGGAGGAGGTCCTGGCTCTCGGCGACGACCTCGTCGATGCGCGCGTCGGGGCGGTCGGTCTTGTTGACCAGCAGGATGACGGGCAGCTTGGCCGCGAGGGCCTTGCGGAGCACGAAGCGGGTCTGGGGCAGGGGGCCCTCGGACGCGTCGACGAGCAGGACGACGCCGTCGACCATGGAGAGGCCGCGCTCGACCTCGCCGCCGAAGTCGGCGTGGCCGGGGGTGTCGATGACGTTGATGGTGATCGGGCCGTCGGTCGCGTGGGCACCGTTGTAGAGCACCGCGGTGTTCTTCGCGAGGATCGTGATGCCCTTCTCGCGCTCGAGCTCGTTCGAGTCCATCATGCGGTCTTCGGTGTCGAAGTGCGCGTCGAAGGAGTTCGTCTGCTTGAGCATGGCGTCGACGAGGGTCGTCTTGCCGTGGTCGACGTGGGCCACGATCGCCACGTTGCGCAGGTCGCTGCGGATGGCAGTCGCCATGGATGTGTTCCTTACGAAAGAGTGAGGGGGGAGGTGCGCGGGACTCAGCCCGGCCGTACCAGTCTACGGCACGTGGTAAAGGGGACGAGCGCTGTCCCCCACAAGGCCCCTTGCCCGGCCCGACGGGTGCTGCGAGCGTGCAGGGAGCGGGCGCAGGGCCTGCACGAACGGAGGACACCATGAACAAGCGAATCGCCTCGGCACTGCTCGGACTCGGCCTCGTCGCGGGGGCCCTCACGGTCCCTGCCGCCGCGCAGGCGGCCGTCTCGAGCACCTCCCCCGGCTACTCGTCGCTCACCGCCTGCAACGCCGGCGCGAGGACGTACCGCCAGACCGGCCTGACCATCACCTCGGCCTGCAAGTACTACAACGGCTCGGGCACCTGGAACTTCACCTACTCGGCCTGACGCCCGCCGACGACGGCGAAGGGCCCCACCTCGCGGTGGGGCCCTTCGTCGTCTCCGCCCGGAGCGGCTGCGCCCGCGGCGGGCGCGCCCGCGGCGGGACCGGCCTCAGCGGCCGAACTCGAAGTGGGCGCCGGGGATGGCCTCGAGCAGCTCGCGCGTGTACTGCTTCGACGGCTGCGCGAAGATGTCGTCGGTGGTGCCCGACTCGACGATGCGCCCCTTCTGCATGACCGCGACGTTGTCGGCGATGAGCCGGACGACGGCGAGGTCGTGCGTGATGAAGAGGTACGTGAGGCCGAGCTCGGTCTGCAGGTCGGTCAGCAGGTCGAGGATCTGGCCCTGCACCAGCACGTCGAGCGCCGAGACGGCCTCGTCGAGCACGATGACGTCGGGCTTGAGCGCCAGGGCGCGCGCCACGGCGATGCGCTGACGCTGACCGCCCGACAGCTCGTTCGGGTACCGGTTGACCGTCGAGGCGGGCAGCGAGACCTGGTCGAGCAGCTCCCGGACGCGGGCCTGACGGCTCGCCCGGTCGCCGATGCCGTGCGTCGCCAGGGGCTCGGCGATCGTGTTGCCCACGCTGTACATCGGGTCGAGCGATCCGTACGGGTCCTGGAAGACCGGCTGCACGCGGCGGCGGAAGTCGAAGAGCTCCTTGCCGCGCAGGGCGCCGACGTTCTGACCGCCGATCGACACGGTGCCCGACGTGATCGACTCGAGCTGCAGCACGAGCTTCGCGACCGTCGACTTGCCGGAGCCCGACTCGCCGACGAGCGCCATGGTGGTGCCCTTCGGGATGCGGAACGACACCTCGTCGACGGCCTTGAGCTCGGTCGTCTTGAAGCCGCCCTGACGGATGCGGTACGTCTTCGACAGCGAGTCGACGGTGATGTAGTCGGCGGCTGCCTTGCCGGCCTCCTCGCGCTGGTGAGCGCGGGCGATCAGCTCGGCGTCGTCCGACCCGGCGGCCGTCACGCCGAGGTCGGCGGTCGAGGCGGGCTCGATCGTCGACTGGATGCGACGACTCGCGAGGCTCGGGGCCGCCGCGACCAGGCGCTTCGTGTACGGGTGCTGCGGGTTCGCCAGGATCTCCTTCGAGGGACCCGACTCGACCACGCGGCCCTTGTACATCACGACGAGCTTCTCGGCGCGCTCGGCCGCGAGGCCGAGGTCGTGCGTGATGAAGAGCACCGAGGTGCCGTAGTCGCGCGTGAGGCTCTCGAGGTGGTCGAGGATGCGTCGCTGCACGGTGACGTCGAGGGCCGAGGTCGGCTCGTCGGCGATGAGCAGCTTGGGGCGCGACGACAGGCCGATGCCGATCAGCACGCGCTGGCGCATGCCTCCCGAGAACTGGTGCGGGAACTGCTTGAGGCGCTGGTCGGCGTCGCCGAGCCCGGCCTCCTTCAGCACCTCGATCGCCCGGGCACGGACCGCCTGCTTGCCGGTGGCGATGCCGTTCGCACGGATCGCCTCCTCCACCTGGAAGCCGATGCTCCACACCGGGTTGAGGTTCGACATCGGGTCCTGCGGGACGTAGCCGATCTCACGACCTCGGATGGCCTGCATCTCGGCGGCGGAGGCCTTCGTGAGGTCCTTCCCGTCGAAGAGGATCTGCCCCCCGGTGACCTGGCCGGTGCCGGGGAGCAGGTCGATGATCGACGTGGCCGTCGTCGACTTGCCGGAGCCCGACTCGCCGACGATGGCGAGGCTCTCGCCCTGGCGCATCGTGATGTCGACCCCGCGCACGGCGTCGACGTAGCCCGCCTGCGTCTTGAAGCCGATCTTCAGGCCCTTGATCTCGAGCAGCGGAGCGCCGGGCTCGCCGGTGCGCTCTGCCCGGGGGCTCGTGGTGGTCTCGGAGGTCATCGGCGTGCCCTCGCTTTCGGGTCGAGGGCGTCGCGCACGACGTCGCCCATGAGGAGGAACGAGAGCACGGTCACGGACAGCGCGGCGGCGGGCCAGAACAGGGGCGCCGGCGAGACGCGCAGCGACGTGCGCGCGGCGTTGATGTCGTTGCCCCACGACATGGTGCTCGGCGGCAGACCGATGCCGAGGAACGACAGCGTCGCCTCAGCGACGATGAACGTCCCGAGCGACACGGTCGCCACGACGATGACCGGGGTGATGGCGTTCGGCACGACGTGGCGGAGCAGGATGCGGAACCGGGAGACGCCGAGGGCGGCCGAGGCGGTGACGTAGTCGCTGCCGCGGGCGCTCAGCACCGATCCGCGCATGACGCGGGCGATCTGCGGCCAGGCGAACACCGACAGCACCAGCGCCACCGTGAGGGGCGTGCGCGTGGGCAGGATCGACATGAGCACGATGGCGCCGAGCACCGTGGGGATGGCGAAGAAGATGTCGCCGATGCGCGAGACGATCGCGTCGAGCCAGCCGCCGTAGAACCCGGCGAGCGAACCGATCACGATGCCGACCAGCGTCACGATGATGGTCGCGAGCAGGCCCACCGTCAGCGAGGCCCGTGTGCCCCAGATGATGCGCGAGAAGACGTCGGCGCCCTGCAGCGTGAAGCCGAGCAGGTGACCGCTCTCGCCGCCCTGGTTGCTCTTGGTCAGCTCCGCGGCGCGCGGGTCGACGCTCGTGAAGAGGCCGGGGAACAGGGCGACCACGACGACGACGAGGATCAGGCCGGCGGCGATCCAGAAGGTCGGACGACGCTTCATGCTGTCCCACGCGTCGTTCCAGCTGCTGCGCGGCTTCTCGGACTCGTCGATCGCGTCGACGGCCCTGATGGGCGTCTCCTCGAGATCGGCGACGAAGTGGTCGGCGGAGAGCGCCGACGAGTCGTTACTTGGCATAGCGGATCCTCGGGTCGAGAAGGGCGTAGAGGAGGTCGACGAGCAGGTTGGCCAGCATGAAGATGATGACCATCACCGCGACGAACGACACGACGGTCGGGCCCTCGCCGAGCGTGATGGCGCGGTAGACCGTGCCTCCGACGCCCTGGATGTTGAAGATGCCCTCGGTGACGATGGCGCCGACCATCAGGGAGCCGATGTCGACGCCGAGGTAGGTCACCACCGGCACGAGCGAGTTGCGGAGGATGTGCACCGTGACGACGCGACGCCGCGTGAGGCCCTTGGCCGAGGCGGTGCGGACGAAGTCGGCGCTGGAGTTCTCCGCGACGGAGGCGCGGGTCAGGCGGACGATGTACGCGAACGACACCGACGCGAGCACGATCGCCGGCAGCACGAGCTCGGACCACGGCGCCTGGCTGCTGACCGTCGTGCGGAACAGGCCCAGCTGGATGCCGAAGACGTACTGCAGCAGGAAGCCGATGACGAAGGTCGGGACGGAGATGAGCAGGAGGCTCACGACCAGGGCGCTGGTGTCGAAGAGCTTGCCCTTGCGGAGGCCCGCGACGAGACCCACCACGATGCCGGCGACGGCCTCGAAGACGAGGGCGAGCATGGCCAGGCGGAACGTGATCGGGAACGCCCGCACCAGCTCGTCGGCCACGGGGCGGCCGGAGAACGTGGTGCCCAGGTCGCCCGTGAACAGCCCGCCGATGTAGAGCAGGTACTGCACGATGAACGGCTTGTCGAGGTTGTACTCGGCCCGGATGGCGTCGATGACGGCCGGGCTCGGGGTCTTGTCGCCGAAGAGCGCGGCGACGGGGTCGCCGGGGAGGGCGAAGACCATGAAGTAGATGAGGAACGTCGCCCCGAAGAAGACGGGGATCAGTTGGAGGAGCCGGCGTCCGGTGTACCAGAGCATCAGGCCTCCTCAGACGTCTGCGCGTGCATCGATGTCGCAATCATGAGAGTGGTTCGGGAAAAGGGCCGTGACGCCCGCCGAGGGGCCCGGACAGTGTGGACACTGCCCGGACCCCTCGTGAGCGCCGGTCGAGCGCGGTGCGGCTCGACCCTACTTGGTGATGTCCGAGTAGAGCGGGACCGAGTCCCAGCCGTAGACGACGTTGCTGACCGTGTCGGCCCAGACGCCGTTCACGTTGGCGTACCACAGCGGGACGATGGGGAGGTCCTCGAGGAGGATCTCCTGCGCCTGCTGGTAGTAGCCGTTCGCCTCGTCGACGTCGCTGGCCGCGCTGCCCTTGGCGAGCAGCTCGTCGAACTCAGGGTTCGAGTACTTGCCGTCGTTCGAGCTGGCGTTGGTGGCCATCGTCGGCGACAGGAAGTTGTACAGCGACGGGTAGTCGGCCTGCCAGCCGGAGCGGAAGGCTCCGGTCATGGCGCCGCCCGAGGCGTCGGTGCGGAACTCGGCGAAGGTCGGGTAGGGCTTGCCCTCGGCCTTGATGCCCAGCGTCTTGGCGATGCTGTTGGTCGTGGCGTCGACCCACTCCTGGTGGCCGCCGTCCGAGTTGTAGCCGATGGTGAACACGGTGTCGCCGTAGGGCGAGATCGCGTCGGCCTGGTCCCAGAGGTCCTTCGCCTTGTCGGCGTCGAAGGAGAGGACGTCCTCGCCCTTCAGCTCGTCGGTGTAGCCGGGGATGACGGGGGACGTGAAGTCCTTGGCGGGGGTGCGCGTGCCCTGGAAGATGACCTTGGTCACGTCGTCGCGGTTGATGGCCATCGAGATGGCCTGGCGACGCAGCTTGCCCTCTTCGTCGTCACCGAAGTGCGCGAGGTACTGGGGGATGGTCATGCCCTGGAAGACGGCCGCCGGCTGGTTGGTGTTGGTGTCCGGGAAGTCGCTCTGGTACGTCTGGAACGCCGCCGGGCCGATCTGGTCGAGCACGTCGAGGTTGCCGCCCTGCACGTCGGCGTAGGCCGAGTCCAGCGAGGTGTAGAAGTTGATGTCGAGCCCGCCGTTCTTCGGCTTGCGGTTGCCGTCGTAGTCGGGGTTCGTCACCAGCTTGATGCCCTGGTTGTGGGTCCAGGCGCCCTCGCCGTCGAGCATGTAGGGGCCGTTGCCGACGGGGTTCTCGCCGAAGGCGGCCGGGTCGGCGTAGAACGACTCGGGCAGCGGCGAGTAGGCCGAGTAGCCGAGGCGCAGCGGGAAGTCGGCCTCGGGGGCCGACAGCTCGACGGTGAACTCGGTGGGGCTGACCACGGTCAGGGCGAGGTCGCTCTGGGCGGTGTCGTCGTAGCCCTTGAAGTTCTCGAAGAACGAGGCGCCCGAGGAGGTGGCGGCGTTGTCGAAGCTCGCGGCCCAGTTCCAGGCCTTCGTGAAGGACTCGGAGGTGACGTCGGTGCCGTCGGTGAACTTCCAGCCGTCCTTGAGCTTGACGGTCCAGAGGGTGGCGTCGTCGCTCTCGATGCTGTCGGCGACCTCGTTCTTCGTCGTGCCGTCAGCGTTGTAGCTGATGAGGCCCGAGAAGATCGAGGTGACGATGCGGCCGCCGCCGGTCTCCGTGGTGTCGGAGGGGATCAGCGGGTTCTCCGGCTCGGTGCCGTTCGTCGAGATGATGGCGCTGGCGTCGCCCGTGGCGGTGTCGCCCGAGTCTCCGCCGCTGGCGCAACCGGTGAGGACGAGTGCTGCCGCCCCCACGACGGCGACGGCCCCGAGGCCCATGCGCGTCTTGTTCAATGTTCCTCCTGATGCAAGAAAGGACGCAGCACGGCCCCCATGAGCCGTGCAGCGTTGGATGGAAGTACCCTAAGCACCGCCTGGAGGCATCGCCAAACCTCAGGGAGAACGGTTACACGACGGAAACCAAGTCGACGATTCGTTGCGTGGACGCATCGATCGTTGCGCCGAGGCTGGTCACGGCGCAGGATTCTGCTGCAGGCGTTTGGACCCCTGCCGGGTATCATCCTCGACCGTCGAACGACACCTGTGGTCGTCCCGTACGATCGGCCCCGTGAGCGACGGAGACGAGATGCGGCCGACCGGCGACGAGCCCGGACCGGCCCGGGTGCGACCCGCCGACCCCGGGGCCGCAGCCGACCTGCCGACGAGGGGGCGCCTCCGGGCGGAGATCGCCCTCGTGCTGGCGCTCTCGCTCGGCACGTCCGCGGTGTACTCGGTGCTCTCCCTCGTGAACCGGCTCACGCGCGACGTCGCGCTCTCGCAGCAGACCGCGACCCTCAACACCTCGCTGAGCGACCGGCCCGTCTTCGACCTCGTCTACCAGGTCGTCGCGATCGCGGTCGACCTGGTGCCGGTCGCCCTCGTCGCCTTCCTGCTCTGGCGCGAGGCACGTCCGCACCTCGGCCGGCTCGGCGTCGACTTCTCGCGCAGCGGCCGCGACGTGCTCGGCGGCGCCGGCCTCGCCCTCGCGATCGGGCTGCCGGGCATCGCCCTGTACCTCGTCGGCAAGGCGCTCGACCTGACCGTGACGGTCGTGCCGACCGACCTGGCCGAGCACTGGTGGACCGTGCCGGTGCTGCTGCTCTCCGCGGTGCGCGCCGGCGTGACGGAGGAGGTGATCGTCGTCGCGTACCTGTTCGCACGCCTCCGCGACCTCGGCTGGCGCACCGGGCCGATCATCGTCGCCGCCGCCCTGCTGCGCGGCAGCTACCACCTCTACCAGGGCTTCGGCGCGTTCGTCGGCAACGTCGTGATGGGCCTCGCCTTCGGCTGGCTCTACGCACGGACCGGACGCGTGCTCCCGCTCGTGGTCGCGCACGTGCTGATGGACGCGGCCGTGTTCGTCGGCTACCCGTGGGCGGCGACGACGTTCCCGGCCTTCTTCGGGCTGCCGGGCTGAGGCCCGAGGCACGCCCCGCGCCAGGCCCGTCGAGCCCCCCGTCGAGTCCGCTCCTGCGCCTCCGTCGGCACCGATCCCGGCCGACCCCTTGACACCCGTCCGGGGGAGGTGTCTCCTGGTCGCACCACCGCAGCAGCGACGGCTCGCGAGCCGTCTCCGCCGGCGTCACTCGGGACGGACGCCGTCACGTGAACGCCCTCCGCGACACTCGGTGTCCGGCGCCGACGGAGACATCGTGGAGCCGCCGGCCCCCGACCAGGTCGGGGGCCGGCGGCTCTCACCGCAGCGGCTCGTCTCGCCCGCAGGGGCTCAGGCGAACGCCTCCACCGGCGGGCAGGCGCAGAACAGGTTCCGGTCGCCCCAGGCCTGGTCGATGCGCCGGACCGGCGGCCAGTACTTGCTCCGCACGAGCGAGCGGACCGGGTAGACGGCCTCGTCGCGGGTGTAGTCGTGCGACCACTCCCCCGAGATGACCGACTCGGCCGTGTGAGGAGCCCCGCGCAGCGGGCTGCCCTCGACCGCCCAGCGGCCGGACGCGACCTGGTCGGCCTCCTGCTTGATGGCGATCATCGCGTCGACGAAGCGGTCGATCTCGGCGAGGTCCTCGCTCTCGGTCGGCTCGACCATGAGCGTGCCGGCCACGGGGAACGACATCGTCGGCGAGTGGAAGCCGTAGTCGACCAGGCGCTTCGCGACGTCGTCGACCGTGACGCCGGTGGCGTCGCGGAGCGGCCGCAGGTCGAGGATGCACTCGTGCGCCACGAGTCCGCCCTCGCCCGAGTACAGCACCGGGTAGTGGTCGCGCAGGCGCGCGGCGACGTAGTTCGCCGCGAGCACCGCCGCGCCCGTGGCGGCCGTGAGGCCCTCGGTGCCCATCATGCGGACGTAGGTCCAGCTGATCGGCAGGATGCTCGGCGACCCGTAGGGAGCGCTCGAGACCGGGACGCCCGCGTGGGCCAGGCGCTCCCCCGCCGCCGAGGCCGGGGCCCCGGTGCGACGGTCGGCCTGCTGCGCGAGCGGGTGCCCGGGCAGGAAGGGCGCGAGGTGGGCCTTCGCCGCGACCGGTCCGACCCCCGGGCCGCCGCCTCCGTGGGGGATGCAGAAGGTCTTGTGCAGGTTCAGGTGAGACACGTCGCCGCCGAACTCGCCGAAGCGCGCGACGCCGAGGAGGGCGTTGAGGTTCGCCCCGTCGACGTAGACCTGGCCGCCGGCCGCGTGCACCGCGTCGGTGACCTCGCGGATGTCGTGCTCGTACACGCCGTGCGTCGACGGGTACGTGATCATCAGCGCCGCGAGGTCGTCGGCGTGCTGCTCGACCTTGGCGCGCAGGTCGGCGAGGTCGACGTCGCCCTGCTCGTTGCAGGCCACGACGACGACGCGGAGGCCCGCGAGGACGGCGCTGGCCGCGTTCGTGCCGTGGGCGCTCTGCGGGATCAGGCACACGGTGCGCTCGGCGTCGCCGTTGGCCAGGTGGTAGCCGCGGATCGCGAGGAGCCCCGCGAGCTCGCCCTGGCTGCCGGCGTTGGGCTGCAGCGAGACGGTGTCGTAGCCGGTGACCTCGGCGAGCCAGCCCTCGAGCTGCCCGATCATCTCGAGGTAGCCCTCGACGTCGGAGGCCGGGGCGAAGGGGTGCACCCCGGCGAACTCCGGCCACGTCACGGCCGCCATCTCGGTCGCGGCGTTGAGCTTCATCGTGCAGCTGCCGAGCGGGATCATGCCGCGGTCGAGCGCGTAGTCCTTGTCGGCGAGGTGCTTGAGGTAGCGCATCATGCTGGTCTCGCTGCGGTGCGTGCGGAACACGGGGTGCGTCAGGTAGTCGGACGTGCGCTCGGCCGACGCCGGCAGCACCTCGACGCGCGCGTCGGCGTCGAGCGGGGCCAGGGAGACGCCGAGCACCTCGGCCACCACCTCGACGTCGTCGCGGGTCGTGGTCTCGTCGAACGACAGCCGCACGCAGTCGGCGTCGACGGCCCAGAGCAGGTAGCCCCGCTCGTGGGCCCGCGCCACGATCTCGTGCGCCCGGCCGGGCACGAAGACCTGGAGGGTGTCGAAGAAGACGTCGCGCTCGAGCTCGAGGTCGCTGGCGGAGACGGCCGCGGCGAGGTCGACCGCGTGCCCGTGGACGCGGGCGGCGATGTGCCGGAGCCCCCAGGGGCCGTGGTAGACCGCGTACATCGAGGCCATGACGGCCAGGAGCACCTGGGCGGTGCAGATGTTCGACGTGGCCTTCTCGCGGCGGATGTGCTGCTCGCGGGTCTGCAGGCTCAGCCGGTAGGCGGGCTGGCCCGAGGCGTCCTGCGAGACGCCGACCAGGCGCCCGGGCAGCTGCCGCTCGAGGCCGGTGCGGACGGCCATGTAGCCCGCGTGCGGACCGCCGAAGCCCATGGGCACGCCGAAGCGCTGGCTCGTGCCGACGGCCACGTCGGCGCCGAACTCGCCGGGCGGGCGCAGCAGCGTCATCGCGAGCAGGTCGGCCGCCACGACGGCGAGGCCGCCGCCGGCGTGCACGGCCTCGACGACCGGCTCGGGGTCCCAGACGGCGCCCGAGGCGCCGGGGTACTGCACGAACGCGCCGAAGGCGGCGGGCAGGTCGGCCGGGTCGGTGCTCGCGAGGTCGAGCTCGACGAGCTCGATGCCGACGGCCTCGGCGCGGCCCGCGAGGAGCGCCTTCGTCTGGGGCAGCGCGTCGGCGTCGACGACGAAGACGTCGGTCGGCGCCTTGGAGGCACGGCGCGCGAGCAGCATGCCCTCGACGACGGCGGTGCCCTCGTCGAGCATCGAGGCGTTGGCCGTCGTGAGCCCGGTGAGCTCGGAGACCATCGTCTGGAAGTTGATCAGCGCCTCCAGCCGGCCCTGCGAGATCTCGGGCTGGTACGGCGTGTAGGCCGTGTACCAGCTCGGGTTCTCGAGCACGTTGCGCTGGATGACGGCGGGGGTGACCGTGTCGTAGTACCCGAGGCCGATGAGGCTGCGGGAGGCGCGGTTGCGGTCGGCGAGCCCGCGGAGCTCGGCCAGCGCCTCCTTCTCGCCGATCGGCGCGGGCAGCACGGAGCCCTCGAGCTCGGCGGCGTGGATGCTGTCGGGCACCGCGGCCCGGACGAGCGACGCGACGCTGTCGTGGCCGAGCAGCTCGAGCATGGCGCGCTGGTCGTCGGTCGTGGTGCCGACGTGGCGGTCGACGAAGCCGGTCGCGGCGCGGCCCGACCAGGCGCCGAAGACGCTGCCGGGGGTGCTGTCGCTCACGGCGGTCACTCGGCCGTCAGCGCGACGTACTCGTCACGCGAGAGGAGGCCCAGGTCGTCGGTCGTCGACAGGGTGATCTTGATCAGCCAGCCCTCGCCGAACGGGTCGCTGTTGACGAGGTCGGGGCTGTCGACGACGGCCTGGTTCGCCTCGACCACCGTGCCGAGCGCCGGGGCGTAGAGCTCGCCGACCGACTTCGTCGACTCGATCTCGCCGACGACCTTGCCGGTCTCGACCTCGGTGCCCTCGGCGGGCAGGTCGACGTAGACGACGTCGCCGAGCTTGTCGGCGGCGTAGTCCGTGATGCCGACGGTGGCGGTGTCGCCGTCGATGAGCAGCCACTCGTGCTCGGAGGTGTACTTCAGGGCGGTGAGATCGGTCATGGCCGAGCCTTTCGTGGGGGCCGCCGCGGGGCGGGACCGGGAACTGCGGGAGACGGGGACGGACGCGACGCGGCGCCCGGGCGGAGCAGGGGGACGAGGAGGCGGGGTGCGGGCAGGCGGGGCTAGGAGCGCTTGTAGAACGGCAGCGTGACGACCTCGGCCGGGACGGCCGTGCCGCGCACGTCGACCGCGAGGCCGGGGCCCCGCTCGACGACGTCGGGGTCGACGAACGCCATCGCCACGGGGTGCCCGAGGGTCGGCGACAGGGCGCCGCTCGTCACCTCGCCCACCACGGTGCCGTCGTCGGTGACGACGGCGTAGCCCGCGCGGGCGGCACGGCGGCCGCCGAGGGTCAGGCCGACCAGCACGCGGGCGTCGGGGGCGGGCTCGACGCCGGCCTTGCCGACGAACTCCTTCGAGGTGTCGACGACGCGGCCGAGGCCGGCCTGGGCGGGCCGCACGTCGAGGCCGAGCTCGTGGCCGTAGAGCGGCATGCCGGCCTCGAGGCGCAGCGTGTCGCGGCTGGCGAGCCCGGCGGGCACGACGCCGCGGGGCGCCCCCGCCTCGGCGAGCGCCGCCCACAGCTCGGGCGCGAGCTCGGGGTCGAGGTAGAGCTCGAAGCCGTCTTCTCCCGTGTAGCCGGTGCGCGCGATCAGCACCGGCGCGTCGTCGAAGGTGCCCTGGAGCACCCGGTAGTACCGCAGGGTCGACAGCGGGGCGTCGGGCTGCAGGCGGTCGCTCGTCACGAGCTCGTCGAGCACGCCCTCGGCCTCGGGGCCCTGGATCGCGACGAGCGCGGTGTCGTCGCTCTCGTCGTCGACGGTGACGTCGAAGCCGGAGGCGCGGGTCGCGAGGGCCGAGAAGGCCGCCTCGCGGTTCGACGCGTTCGCCACGACGAGGTAGTCGTGCTCGTCGAGGCGGTAGACCACGAGGTCGTCGACGATGCCGCCCTCGGCGCTGAGCAGCAGCGAGTACTTCGCCCGGCCCACCGCGATGGTCGAGAGGGTGCCGGCCAGGGCCCGGTCGAGGAAGGCGCCGGCCTCGGGGCCGGAGACGGCGATCTCGGCCATGTGGGAGAGGTCGAAGAGGCCGCCGGCCGTCCGCACCGCGTGGTGCTCGGCCAGGTCGGAGCTGTAGCGCACCGGCATCTGCCAGCCGGCGAAGTCGGTGAAGCTGGCGCCCGCCGCGACGTGGACGTCGTGCAGGGGGCTCAGCCGCTCGTCGGGCTCGTCGGCGGCGAGGGCCTCGGCCTCCGCCCCGTCGACGACGTCGAGGTCGCCCGCGCCGGGGCCGGTCGCGACGCCCTCGGTGCCGTCGGCGCCGGTGGCCACGTCGCCCTCGGCGGGAGCGGCAGCGCCCGGCTCGAGCTCGGCGTCGGCCAGCTCGGAGTCGGCCAGCTCGGAGTCGGCGGGGCCGGGTGCGGCGGGGAGGTTCGAGGCGGCGTCGGACATCGTGCTCCTGGGGACGGCCCGGCCGCGGGTCTCGCCGGCCGGGGAGGGTGCCGTGCAGCACCTGCACGACGGGGGTGGGCAGCGGCCAGCGGGGCTGGTCGCGGCTCCCCCTCTGTCATGGGCCTGAGAGCTTCACCGACCGAGGTCGGCTTTCACCGTGGGCGAGGAGCACGCGGGCGACCGGGGTCGGCCGGAGGCGCCTCCTGCTTTTCAGAGTGGCCAGTCCGTCGCGGTACGCGTACCTGAGAGATTGGCGGGGAGCTTGCTCCTTCGGTGCCCGGTCGGCGCAGCATCTGCGCACCGGAGCTCTCCCGCGACGTGTTCGTGGCCCGATGTTCGGTTGTGGGGGGCAGCCTACAGGCGGCGTGTGACGAGCAGGTTTCGGGATCGGGCGGATCCGGGGCGCGTGACGCGGTCGCCGGGGCGCGGTCGCCTCAGGCCAGCGGCCCGGCGAACCGGCCGGGGAACGGCACGGGCACGTCGTCGCGCTCGTCGGCCGTCAGCACGGCGTCGCGCACCTGCGCCATCAGCGCGGCGATGTCGGGCGGGAGCTGCGCCTGCGACGCGCCTCCGTCGTCGACCTGCTCGTCGAGCACGAAGACGCGCACGCCGGCGAGGGTCTCGGGCGGGGCGGGCACGGTCAGGTACGACGAGCCCGGCAGCAGCAGCCACTCGCGCTGCCAGGGCTGCGACGACATCGACGACACGTCGCGCCCCGTGCGGCTGACGATCGCGATCAGGGTCGGCCAGCCGAGGTTGTCGGAGGCGACGAGCGGGTCGAGGCTGGCCGGCACGGGGCCGCCGAGGCGGACGGGCGTGTGCGGCGGCAGCTCGTCGGGCGACGAGCGGAACACGACCGCGGGCGAGGGCGGGAGGGCCCAGGCGGCGGCCAGGGGGTCGGCGGGCTGCTGCGGAGGGAGGCTCATGGTGCCCCCGATCCTGTCACGACGGACGCCCCGGCCGTGCAGGGCACGACCGGGGCGTCGGGGGTCTCGGGGCGTCGGCCTCGCGGCCGGTCGGTCAGGCCGGGGCGCCGGGCTGGCCGGGCTCGGGCGAGCCCGCCGCCTGGTGCGCCGCGACGAGCTGGCGGACGTCGTCGGCCAGCTGCGCCACGCCCTCCGGCAGCATCTCGAAGCCCTCGGCGTTGCCGGGGTTCACGACGAGGCCCGTCTGGGCGGGGATCGCCTGCACGAGCTCGGCGGCGGGCAGGACGGCCGTGTACTGCGCCACGCCCTTCACCTGCTCGCCGACCATGTCGACGTGGGTGAAGGCCGCGAGCATGGGCGTGCCCTCGCGGTCGAACAGGACGGGCTGCAGGTCGTTCAGCGACTCCTGCGCGTCGGTCGCCGTGGGCACGACGACCTGGGCGTTGACGAACTCGGCGAGGACGGAGTTCATGTCTCCCTCACCCGCCTGGCCCTTGCTGATGGCCTGCTCGAGGGCGGTCGGTTCGCGGTTCTCCGTAGCGGTCATCCGACGAGTCTGCTCGCTCCGCCTCCGTGTCGCCTCCGTGCCCGGCGGCGCGTCGCCCGACGCGCCGCTACCCTGAGCAGCACCACCCCCTCCGCCCCACCCGACGGGAGCCCCTCGTGCCGCGCAAGGCCGTCCTGCTGCTGACCACGCTCCTCCTCGCCGGCACGGCGCTGACGGCCTGCTCCCCCGACGCCTCGGAGCCCGGGCAGAGCGCCCCCGCGACGACGCCCCTCGTCACCACCGGGGCCGACGCCGAGCCCACCGGGGTGCCGACGACGACCCCGCCCGCCGCGGCCACCGCCGAGGCCCGCGAGGCCCCGCCGGCCTGGGACGCCTGCGTCGCCGCGGTGCGCCAGCAGCAGCCCGACCTGCCCTCCCTCGACGACGTCTGGGCCTACGAGGAGACCGACGTGCGCGACGCCCCCGGAGGCGCGGTGGCCGACGTGCGCTTCGGCCACGGCGACGACGGCCGGGTCGAGGCGGAGTTCGCCTGCCAGGTCTCGGGCACGCCCGAGGCGCCGGTCGTCGACCTCGTGACGCGGGTCGAGGGCTAGCTCGCGGCCGACGCCCCGTCGGGGGCGATCCCCGGGCGCCCCGGCAGCCGGCCCACGACGACCGTGCCGTCGAGCTCGTCGTCGTGGAGCACCTGCGTGAGGAGGCCCGCCGAGGCCAGCAGCGCCTCCGTGGCGGGAGCCTGACGCTCGCTCGTCTCGACCAGCACGCTGCCCCCGGGGGCGAGCCAGCCCCGCGCCTCCTCGGCGATCCGCCGGTGGAGGTCGAGCCCGTCGGCCCCGCCGTCGAGGGCGAGGCCCGGCTCGTGGAGGCGCGCCTCGGGCGGCATCGTCGCGATGGCCGCCGTCGGCACGTAGGGGGCGTTCGCGACCACGACGTCGACCTCGCCCCGCAGGTGCCCGGGCACCGGGGCGAAGAGGTCGCCCTCGACGACGTGGGCGCGGTCGCCGAGGTTCCGCCGCGCGCACCGCACCGCGGCCGGGTCGAGGTCGGCCGCCACGACGTCGAGCCGGGGCCGGCGGCGGAGCAGGGCCGCCGAGACGGCGCCGACGCCGCAGCACAGCTCGACCACGGCCGCCGACGCACGCTCGCCGAGCAGGGCGTCGGCCACGTCGACGAGCAGCTCGGTGCGGCGGCGGGGCACGAAGACGCCCGGCTCGACGACGAGGCGCAGGCCGTCGAACTCGGCCCAGCCGAGCACCTGCTCGAGCGGCTCGCCCGCCGCCCGACGGGTGACGAGGCGCTCGAGCTCGGCGCCGCGGGCCGCGGCCAGGAGGAGGCGCGCCTCGTCCTCCGCGAAGACGCAGCCGGCCGCGCGGAGCCGCGCGACCAGCTGCTGCTCGAGGAGCTGACGCTCGTCGGGCGGCTGCTCGTCGGGCGGCGCCGCCGGCCGTGCCCCCGCGTGGTCGTCCATGCGGTCAGGCTAGGCGGAACCCGACGACGACGGCACCCCTCCCCCTGGAGCAGGACGCCGCTCGCGGGCTCGGCGTCGGGGGTGCCGCGTAGGCTCGTGGCACCGACGGCCCGAGGGAGATCATGAAGCCGCTGACCGAGTCCGACATCCGCGAGTCGTTCGTCAACGCCCTGCCCGGCGACCTCGACCGGCTGCCGATCCCGGGCCTCCACGAGATGCTCTGGACCGACCGGGAGTTCCTCGGCTGGCGCGACCCGCAGGCCCACCAGCGCGGCTACATCGTGCACTGGGTCGACGACCGGCCCGTCGGGCTCGTCGTGCGGTCGTCGGGAGCGTCGCTCCGGCCGGGCATCGCCGCGATGTGCTCGCTCTGCCACTCCCCCCAGCCGGCCACGCAGGTGCGGCTCTTCACGGCCCCGAAGGCCGGCGAGGCGGGCGCGAACGGCGACACCGTCGGCACCTACATCTGCGAGGACCTGGCGTGCTCGCTGCTCATCCGCGTCGCCCCGCCGCACCTCAACCCGCCCGAGCAGATCGAGCGCCGGGCCGCGGGGCTGGCCGAGCGCGTGCGCGGATTCACGGCGAACGTCATGAAGACGGCCTGACGCCCGCCCTAGGGTCGAGGAGGCGCGGCGCCGGCCCGGCACCGCGCCCCGCCGACCAGAGGGAGACACCGTGTCCGTCGTCAAGATCAACGCCATCCACGTGCCGGAGGGCTCGGGCAGCGAGCTCGAGGCCCGCTTCGCGGCCCGCAAGCACTCGGTCGACGGAGCCCCGGGCTTCGAGGGCTTCCAGCTGCTGCGCCCCGTCTCGGGCGACGCCCGCTACTTCGTCGTGACGACCTGGGCCGACGAGGAGTCGTTCCAGCAGTGGTCGGCGACGGGCGCTGAGGCGGCGCACGCCGGCCCGCCCGCGGGCCACGGCGCCCCCGCGGCCGCAAGCGCCGACGCCTCGGCGGACGCTCCGCGTCGCCCGGTCGCGACCGGCGCCGACCTGCTCGAGTTCGAGGTCGTCGAGCTCTAGCCCCACGGGCGGCGGCCCGGTGGCTCGACGTCGAGACGTCGTGCCCCGGGCTCCCGGTGGACTCCAGGCTCAGCGCGTACCCTGCTGCCAGTCGTCGCCCTCCCCGGGCCGACCGAGAGGTGTCGCCGCCATGAAGAAGTCCGCCCGCTGGATCACCGCCGCCGCCGTGCCGGCCGCCGTCGTCGCGGCCGCCGTGGTCGTGCCCGCCGTCTCGGCCTCCGCCGAGGTCTCGCTGCCCGACAAGACCCCGCAGCAGGTGCTCGAGCTGATGGCCGGGAGCTCCGGCGCCGCCTTCTCCGGCACCGTCGAGCAGACGAGCGACCTGGGCCTGCCCGAGATCCCGTCGTCGGGCGGGGGCAGCGGGTCGGGCGACTCGGTCTCCGACGCCCTCGAGCTGCTCACCGGCAGCCACACGGCCCGGGTCTTCGTCGACGGGCCCTCGAAGCAGCGCGTCCAGGTCGTCGAGGACCTCGCCGAGCGCGACGTCGTGCGCGACGGCGACAGCGTCTGGACCTGGGACAGCAGCACCGCGGAGGCGACGCACCTGACGCTGCCCGAGCACGAGGCCCGCGAGCTGCCGAGCACCCTGCCCGACGGCACGGCCGTGCCGCAGACCCCCGCCGAGCTGGCCGACGCCCTCGTCGCCGCCGTCGAGCCGACGACCACGGTCACCACGACCGACGACGTCTCCGTGGCCGGCCGCGAGGCGTACCAGATCGTCCTCACGCCCGACGACCCCTCCACCCTCGTCGGCAGCGCCACGCTCACCGTCGACGCCGAGACGGGCGTGCCCCTGAAGGTCGTCGTCACGGCGAAGGGCCAGGCCGACCCGGCCCTCTCGGTGGGCTTCACCGACGTCGACTTCCGGACGCCCGCCTCCGACGTGTTCGCGTTCTCGGCCCCCGCGGGCGCCGACGTGACCGAGGTCGCCCCGCCGGCCGAGGGAGGCGCGCACGACGGCCCCGGCGCCGGAGCCGAGGGCGAGCGCCCCACGGTCGTGGGCTCGGGCTGGAGCACCGTCGTGGGCCTCGCGGCTCCCTCGGGCTCCGCTCCGGGCGCCGACGCCACGACGGGCGGCGACGCCTCGACGAGCGGCGACGCCGCCGACGCGACCGCCCTGCTCGACCAGGTGACCACCGCGGTCGACGGCGGACGGGTCCTGCAGACCGCCCTGGTGAGCGTCTACCTCGCCGACGACGGCCGCGTCTGGGTCGGCGCCGTCGACGCCGACGCCGTGCGAGCCGCCGCCGCCGGCCGGTGACGACCGCCTCCGACGGCTCCCCCGGGGCCGCCCTCGCCATCGAGACGCGGGGGCTGACGAAGTCCTTCGGCCGGCAGCGCGCCGTCGCCGAGGTGGACCTCGCCGTGCCCGCGGGCAGCGTGTACGGGTTCCTCGGGCCGAACGGCTCGGGCAAGACCACGACGATCCGCATGCTGCTGGGCCTCACGTCGGCCACCGAGGGCGAGGTGCGCGTGCTCGGCGAGAGCATGCCCGACCGGTCGCGCGACGTGCTGCCCCGGGTGGGCGCGCTCGTCGAGGGGCCCGCGTTCTACCCCTTCCTCTCCGGCCGCGCCAACCTCGCGCGCCTCGACTCCGGCGACCGCCGGGCCCCCGCGGCGACCCGTCGGGCCCGCGTCGGGGCGGCCCTCGACCGCGTCGGCCTCGGCCACGCGGCCGACAAGAAGGCCCACGCGTACTCGCTCGGCATGAAGCAGCGCCTCGGCCTCGCGGCCGCGCTGCTCGTGCCGCGCGACCTGCTCGTGCTCGACGAGCCGAGCAACGGCCTCGACCCCCAGGGCACGCGCGAGGTGCGCGGGCTGATCCGCGCGCTCGCCGACGAGGGCACGACCGTCTTCGTCTCGAGCCACCTGCTGGCCGAGGTCGAGCAGATGTGCACCCACATCGGCGTGATGAGCGCCGGTCGGCTGCTCACCCAGGGCACGCTCGACGACCTCCGCGACCTCGGCGCGCACCGGGTGCGCCTGCTGACGCCCGACCCCGAGCGCGCCCGCGACGTGCTGGCCGGCCTCGGCCTCGTGCCCGACGGGCGCGCCGAGCCCGCGGGCGGACCGACGGAGGCGCGGAGCCAGCAGCACCCGCCGCTCGCGTCGCCCTCGGGCCCGGCCCGCGTCGAGGCCGAGCTGCCCCGCACCGGCCCCTCCCCCGAGTCGATCGTGGCCGCCCTCGTCGCCGCCGACGTGCGCGTGCGCGGCTTCGAGGTCGCGGGCGCCAGCCTGGAGGACCGCTTCGTCGACCTGACCGGGGAGGGCTTCGATGTCGCCGGCTGACCGCTCGTCGGGCGACGCGGCTCCCTCGTCGGGGGCGGTCCCTCGGCCCGCCGCTGCCCGCCGGGGCAGCGGCCTCGCGCTGCTCGGCAGCGAGGTGTCGGTGCTGTTCCGCCGCGTGCGCACCGTCGCGCTGCTCGCGGCGCTCGCGCTCATCCCCGTGCTGCTGGCGGTCGCCGTGCGCGTGACCGCCGACGGCTCGGAGGGCGGGGGCGGGGGGCCGGCCTTCCTGGGCGACATCACCCAGAACGGGCTCTTCGTGTCGCTCACCGCGCTGACGGTGGCGATCCCGCTCTTCCTGCCCCTCACGGTCGGCGTGGTCGCCGGCGACACCATCGCGGGCGAGGCGAGCCTCGGCACCCTGCGGTACCTGCTCGTCACCCCCGTCGGACGCGTGCGCCTGGTGCTCGTGAAGTACGCCGGGGCTGCCCTGTTCTGCCTCGTCGCCACCCTCGTGGTCGTCGTGGTCGGGGCCATCGCCGGAGCCGCGCTCTTCCCCGTGGGGCCGGTCACCCTGCTCTCGGGGCAGACGATCGGCGTGGGCGACTACGCCGGCCGGATGCTGCTGATGGCGCTCTACGTGACGATCTCGCTGCTCGGCCTGAGCGCGATCGGCCTGTTCGCCTCGACGCTGACGAGCGTGCCGGTCGGCGCGATGGCCGCGACGATCGTGCTGTCGACGGTGTCGCAGATCGTCGACGCGCTGCCGCAGCTCGACGCGCTCGACCCGTGGCTGTTCACGCACTACTGGCTCGGGTTCGCCGACCTGATGCGCGACCCCGTCTCGTGGGGGAACTTCGCCGACAACGCGCTGCTGCAGGCCGGGTACGTCGCGGTGTTCGGCGCGCTGGCGCTCGGCCGGTTCACGACCAAGGACGTGCTGAGCTGAGCGGAGCCGCGCTGAGCTGAGGGGGCGGCCCGGCCGGGGCGGCCCGGCGCTGCCAGCCGCCACCCCGGCGCCGCAGGCTCTCAGAGCCCGAGCGCGCCCGTCGGCAGCACGGCGTGCACGCCCCAGGTCTGGTTGGCCACCTGCGTGACGCGCAGGTCGACGACGGCGCTGGCGAAGGCGAGGGCCGTCGCGCGGTCGACGTCGAGCAGCACGGCGAGCCAGGCGACCATCGCGTCGAGGGCGTCGCCGGTCGCGACGTCGAGGTCGGCGTCGAAGCCGAACGTGATGCGCCCCGCGGGCGTCTCGGCGTGGATGCTCGCGAGCGGGCGGTCGTCGGCCAGGTCGACCCGCACCTCCGTCGTCATGGGGCACTCGACGGCCGTGCCGCCGACCTCGCCGTCGCCCTGCGCGGCGTGGCCGTCGCCGAGGTAGAGCAGCGCGTCGTCGACCTGCACGGGCAGGTAGAGCACCGACCCGGCGACGAGCTCGCGGCAGTCGATGTTGCCGCCGGCCGACGCGCGCGGGGGCGTCGTCGCGTGCTCGCCGGGCTCGGCGGGCGCGACCCCCGTGACGCCGAGGAAGGGCGCCGTGGGCACCGTGAGGCCGCGGCTCTCCGTGGCCGTGCCCGCGTCGGCGTCGATCTCCCAGAGCAGCCAGGCGGGGGCGACGTCGGCGAGGCCGAGCCGCGTGGTCACCGGGGTCTCGCGGCCGCCCGCGACCGTCCAGCCCCACTCGCCCGGGCGCAGGTCGACGAAGGCCACCGCGAGCATCTGGCCGGGCCGGGCGCCGCGCACGGCGACGGGCCCGGTCAGCGCGTGGCCGCGGGCGGGCTCGAACAGGCGCGGGCGGACCTCGCCGGGCGTGGTCTGCCGCTCGAGGTGCCCGGAGGCGTCGAGCGAGCCGACCACGACGGTGTCGCCCGGGTCGACGGTGAGGACGGGCCGGTGGTCGCGCGAGTAGACGTCGTTCGTGGTCTCGCGCGCGGGGTCGAGGCGGTGCACGGTCATGCGGGGTCTCCTGCCGGGGGGACGGGGCCGAGGGCGGCAGCCGTCAGGGGGCCGGGGCCGACGGCCGCGGTCGGCAGGGGGCCGGAGGCGCGTGCCGACGCGGCGACGGCGGTCGCGCCCCCGATCGCGGTCGCGCGTCCCGGCACGACCACGGGGGGCGTGGCGCGCAGCTCGTCGACGACCTCCGCCGGGGCCGTCCTGCTGAGGTAGCCGATGCGCGACTCGCGGACGTGCCAGCCCATCAGCTCGGCCGCGCGGTCGGCGTCGCCGGCGTCGACCGCGGCGAGGATGACCCGGTGGTCGGGCCAGAGCCGCTTGCCGCGCGAGAAGGTGTCGAGCGCGTACAGCCACTCGATCTTCCGCGACAGCTGCCGCAGCAGGGTGGCGAGGGTCATGCTGCCGCTCAGCTCGGCCACGCCGATGTGGAACCGCTCGTTGAGCTCCACGAGCCGGTCGAGGTCGCCGACCTCGATCGCGGCGTCGCCGTCGTCGAGCAGCTGCTCGAGCGAGCGCCGCACCCGCTGCCAGTCGTCGGCCGGCCCGTCGCGCGTGAAGAGCGACCGCGCGCGGGCGGCGGCCCGCCGGGCGGTCGAGATCTCGAGGGCCTCGCGCACGGCGAACAGGTCGTCGGCCTCGTCGACCGGGATCTCGGCGACCCGCGAGCCCACGTTCGGACGCGACTCGACGAACCCCTCGGCCTCGAGGCCGCGGAGGGCCTCCCGCACGGGCACCCGCGAGACGCCGTAGCGCTCCGCGAGGGCCGCCTCCGTGATGCGCGTGCCGGGCTGGAGCGCCCCCGCGACGATGTCGGCGCGCACGGCGTCGACGATGCTCAGCACCGCGGCGCCGGTCGCTCGTGCGGCGAGGGGTCAGACGGCCAGGCTGGCACCGGGGATCGCTCCTAGGAGGTGGTGGGTGTACTCGTCGGTCGGGGCGAGGAAGACGTCGTCGACGCTGCCCCTCTCGACGATGCGGCCGCGCCGCATCACGACCACACTATGGGCGATCTGGCGCACGACGGCGAGGTCGTGGGTGATGAAGAGGTAGCTGAGGCCGAGACGGTCCTGCAGGTCGGCCAGCAGCTGCAGGATCTGCTCCTGCACGAGCACGTCGAGGGCCGACACCGCCTCGTCGCAGATCAGCAGCTCGGGCTCGAGCGCCAGCGCCCGGGCGATGGCCACGCGCTGGCGCTGTCCGCCCGAGAGCTCGCCGGGTCGGCTCTGCGCGACCGACCGGGGCAGGGCCACCTGGTCGAGCAGCTCGGCCACGCGGGCCCGCCGCGTCGCCCGGTCGCCCACCCCGAAGATGCGCAGCGGCTCGTCGACCAGGCGCTCGACGCTCGACGTGGGGTCGAGCGAGCCGTACGGGTCCTGGAAGACGGGCTGCACCCGCCGACGCAGGGCGCGGCGCGCGGCCCCCCGGCTGGCGGTGATGCCCTCGCCGTCGATCAGGGCCGTGCCGGAGGTCGCGGGCTCGATGCCGAGCACGATGCGCGAGAGGGTCGTCTTGCCCGAGCCGGACTCGCCGACCACGGCGGTCGTCGTGCCGCGGGGCACCTCGAACGAGATGCCGTCGACCGCGCGGACGGTCTCGCCGCGTCGGCCCCGGAGGCGGTACTCCTTCACGAGGTCGGTGACCACCAGGATGGGGTCGGGCCGCGCCTCCTGCCCGCCCTCCTCCGCGGGTGCGGGCTGCTCGGCCCGCAGGGCGGCGGCCGCCGCGACGGTGGGCGCGGCCGCGACGAGCCGCTTCGTGTACTCGTGCTGCGGGTCGAGCAGGATCTGCCGGGGCGTGCCCTGCTCGACGACCCGGCCGTCGAGCATGACGACGATGCGGTCGGTGCGGTCGGCCGCGACGCCGAGGTCGTGGGTGATGAAGAGCAGCGACGTGCCGTGGGCGTCGACCAGCGTCTGCAGGTGGTCGAGGATCTGCCGCTGCACCGTCACGTCGAGGGCGCTGGTCGGCTCGTCGGCGATGAGCAGCTCGGGGTCGCGGGCCAGCGCGATCGCGATGAGCACGCGCTGGCGCATGCCGCCGGAGAACTCGTGCGGGTACTGGCCCGCCCGCCGCTCGGCGTCGGGGATGCCCGCCTCGGCCATCAGCGCGACGACGCGACGGCCGACCTCGGCTCGGCCCCGGGCGCCGCCCGCGCGGAGCGCGTCGGCGACCTGGGCGCCCACGGTCATCGACGGGTTGAGGTTCGTCGACGGGTCCTGCGGCACGAGGCCGATGCGGGCGCCCCGCACGGTGCGCATGCGGGCCTCTCCCCCGCCGGTCAGCTCGTCGCCGCCGAGGTGCACGGTGCCTCCGGTGACGTGGCCGGCACCCGGCAGCAGCTGCAGCACGGCGGCCACCACGGTGGACTTGCCCGAGCCGGACTGGCCGACGATGGCGACGCGCTCGCCGCGCGCCACGTCGAGGTCGACGCCGTGCACGACGTCGCGGTCGCCGAACGCGACGCGGAGGCCGCGCACGGCGAGCAGCGGCTCGGGCACGCCGGTGACGGCAGGGGTCGGGGCAGCGGTCGGGGCAGCGGTCGGGGTGTCAGCGTCCTGCGGCATAGGCCTGGGCTCCTCGGGGGTTGGCGGCGGCGCCGAGCACGCCGGTCGCGGGGTCACGGGTGACGCTGGAGAGACGGCCGAGCGACCAGTCGCCCGAGCGGGTGACGCGGTGGCCGCGGGCCTCGAGGCCCGCGATGACGTCGTCGCCGAGGCGGTCCTCGGCCACGACGCCGCCGGGGGTCCAGGTGCGCGGCCAGAACGAGCCGGGGAACGCCGTGGTGTGCAGCGCGGGGGCGTCGATGGCCTGCTGGGGCGTGTACCCGCCGACGATCGTGCGCAGGAGGTACAGCAGCTGCCACTGGTCCTGCTGGTCGCCGCCCGGCGAGCCGAGGGCCACGACCGGCTGGCCGTCGCGCAGCACCAGGGTCGGCGTGAGGGTCGTGCGGGGGCGCCGGCCGGGCTCGAGCGTGGACGCCGTGCCCTCCTCGAGCCAGCTCATCTGCAGCCGGCTGCCGAGGCAGAACCCCAGCTCGGGGATGGTCGGCGACGACTGCAGCCAGCCGCCCGACGGGGTCGCCGACACGACGTTGCCCCAGCGGTCGACGACGTCGAGGTGGCAGGTGTCGCCGCGCGCCTCGCCGGTCGGCGCGAGGTCGGGCTCGGCGCCCGGCAGGCGGGAGTCGTCGGAGGGCACGGCGGCGAACGAGCCGACCGTCGGCTCGCCCACCCCGGCGCCCGACCCGGCGGCGTCGGCGTCGGTGCGGAGGCTCGGGAGGCGACCCGCGCCTCCGGCCCCTCCCGCGTCGCCCGGCCGCAGCTCGAGCGACGCCGTCGGACCGATCAGGGCCCGCCGCTCGGCGGCGTAGCCGGCGGAGAGCAGGCCCTCGAGCGGCACCTCGCGGTCGCCGTACCAGGCCTCGCGGTCGGCCATCGCGAGCTTCTGCGCCTCGATGATCGTGTGCGCGCCCTCGACCGTCGACGGGTCGAGCAGCTCGTCGGGCAGCGGGTCGAGGAGGGCGAGCACCTGCAGCAGCGCCGGTCCCTGGCCCCACGGCCCGGTCTTCGCGACGACGTGGCCGCGGAACTCCACGGTCGCGGCCTCCTCGGTCGACGCGCGGAACGCCGCCAGGTCGGAGGCGCGGATCACGCCGGCGTGCTCGGTGCCGGTCGAGTGCCGGTGCGGGGCGCGGACGAACGCGTCGACCGACGTCGCGACGAGCCCCTCGGCCCACTCGGTGCGGGCGGCGTCCACCCGGAGGCGGCGGGCGGCCTCGGCGCGGGCACGGCGCACGGCGTCGGGCACGGGGACGGGGGCGGCGCCCTCGGGAACGCCGGCGTCCTCGGCGTCGGGGACCACCGCCTCCTCGGGGTCGGCCACCGCGCTCCCGGCCGCCACGAGCCCGTCGAGCACGCGGGCGTACGCCTCGTTCGTCACGATCGAGCCCGGCGCGGGGGCGGCGCCGTCGACCAGCCAGCGCTCGGCCGAGGTCGGCCAGTGCTCGGCGAAGAGCTCGGCGACGCCCGCGATCGTCTCGCTGACCCGGGCGGTCAGCGGGTGCCCGTCGCGGGCGTAGCCGATCGCGTAGGCGAGCACGTCGGCGAGCTCCCACGTGCCGTGGTCGCGCAGCAGCAGCAGCCACGCGTCGACCGCGCCCGGCACGGCGGCGGCGAGCGCGCCCGAGCCGGGCACGAGGTCGAGCCCCTCGGCGCGGTAGTGCTCGACCGTCGCGCCGGCCGGGGCGGGCCCCTGGCCCATCAGCACGACCGGGCGGCCGGGCTGCTCGGCGGTGGCGAAGACGGCGGTCATGTCGCCGCCGGGCCCGTTCAGGTGCGGCTCGACGACGTGCAGGACGAAGGCCCCGGCGACGGCCGCGTCGAAGGCGTTGCCGCCCCGCTCGAGCACGGACTGGGCCGACGCCGTCGCGAGCCAGTGGGTCGAGGCGGTCATGCCGAAGGTGCCCCGGAGGTCGGGCCGGGTGGTGAAGGCGGGAGGCGCGGTGTAGGTCACGACGATCAGGTCCGTTCGCGGGAGGTCGGGTCGAGGGCGTCGCGGAGCGCGTCGCCGACGAGGTTGAAGCCGAGGCAGATGACGGCGATGGCGAGGCCCGGGACGACGGCGGCGAACGGGGCGTTCGACAGGTACTGCTGCGCGTCGGAGAGCATGATGCCCAGACTGGCCGTCGGCGGCTGGATGCCGAGTCCGAGGAACGACAGCAGCGCCTCCCCGATCACCGCGACGGGCATGATCACCGTCGCCTGCACGATGATCGCCGAGACGCAGTTCGGCAGCACGTGCTGGAAGACGACGCGGAGGCCGGACGCGTCCATGGTGCGGGCCGCCAGCACGAAGTCGGTGGAGCGGATGCGCATGGTCTCGCCGCGCACGACCCGGATCATCGTCGGGATCTGCGCGATGCCGAGAGCGACGACGGCGTTGCCGAGGCTCGGCCCGCTGATCGCCGCCAGCGCCACCGCGATGATGAGGAACGGGAAGGCCAGCATGACGTCGGTGACCCGGGAGACGATCCCGTCGAGCCAGCGCCAGTACCCCGCGACGAGGCCGAGCGGGGTGCCGACGACCACGGCCAGGACGACGCTCAGCACGCCGACGACCAGCGAGACGCGGATGCCGTAGACGGTGCGCGACAGGATGTCGCGGCCGAGGTCGTCGGTGCCGAGCAGGAACCCGACCGTGCCGGGCAGCTGGAACGGGGTGTCGAAGTGCACCTCGGCGGGGCCGTAGGGCGCGATGACCGGCGCGAGCACGCCGGCCACGACGACGACGAGCAGCATGGCGCCGCCGACGATGCCGAGGGTGTTGCGGCGCAGCTGGCCCCAGACGCGGCCCCGGGCCGAGCCGAGCTCGTGGGTGGTGGGCACGACGACGGTCATCAGGAGGCTCCTCCGACTCGGATGCGGGGGTTGAGGACGCTGTAGAGCACGTCGACGACGAGGTTGATGAGGATGTAGCCGAGCGTGATGACGAGCACGACGGCCTGCACGACCGGGTAGTCGCGGGTGAAGACCGCGTCGAGGGTGAGCTTGCCGAAGCCCGGGAGGGCGAAGATGCGCTCGGTGACCACGGCCCCCGAGATCAGCCCGCCGAGCTGCAGGCCGACGATCGTCACGACGACGATCATCGAGTTGCGGAGCCCGTAGCGCAGCAGCACCCGGCCCCGCCCGAGGCCCTTCGCCCGGGCGGTGCGGACGTAGTCGGTGGTCATCGTCTCGATCATCGACGCCCGGGTCTGCCGCATGATGACGGCGGCGAGCGAGGTGCCGAGGATGAGCGCCGGCAGCGTCAGGTGCACGAGCGCCTGCCACGGGTCGTCGCTGACGGGCACGTAGCCGGAGGCGGGGAACAGCCCCAGCCCGACGGCCAGCCACAGGATGGCCAGGATGCCGAGCCAGAAGTTCGGCACGCTGAGGCCGACCAGGGCGGCGGCGTTGGCCATCCACTCGGGCCAGCGGCCGCGCCAGCGCTCGGCGACGACGCCCAGGGCGACCCCGACGACGACGGCCACGACGATGGCGTAGAGGGCGAGCCACAGGGTCACCGGCAGGGTGGCCCCGATCAGCTCCGTGACCGGCGTGCCGGTGCGGGTGGACTGCCCGAGGTCGCCGCGGAGGAAGGCGCCGACGAAGCGGACGTACTGCACGACGAGCGAGTCGTCGAGGCCGAGGTCGGCGCGGATCGCGGCGACCTGCTCGGGGCTCGCCTCCTCACCCGCGAGGGCGAGGGCCGGGTCGCCCGGCAGCTGCCGGACGCCCAGGAAGACGACGACCGAGGCGAGCACGAGCGTCACGGCCGACTGCCACAGGCGGGTGAGGAGGTAGCGCCCCATGGCTCAGCTGGCCTCGACGAACGCGGCGGTGCTGAGGCGGACGACGCCGTCGGCGTAGGTCGACACCCCGGCGATGTCGTTCGACAGCGCGGTGAGGCTGCGCACGCGGTACAGGTAGATGATCGGGTCGTCCTCCTGCACCTTCTCGACGACCTGGCCGTAGAGCTCGGCGCGCTCGTCGACGTCGGTCGTCGAGGCGGCGTCGCCGAGCAGCTCGTCCACCTCGTCGTCGCTGTAGCCGCTGTAGTTGTTGCCGGCGCCCGTCGACAGGAAGTTGAACATGTTGCCGTTCGGGTCGATGCGGCCCGACCAGCCGAGCTGCAGGGCCTCGAAGTCGCCCTGCGTCTGCACGTCGAGCAGCGTCGAGTACTCGACGGGCGTGATGGTCAGCTCGAAGCCGCCGTCGGCGACCTGCGCCTGCAGCGCCTGGGCGAAGCGCACCGTGTCGGGGTTGTTGCTGACCTGCATGTCGATGGCGAGGGGCGTGTCGACGCCCTCGTCCTCGAGCATCTGCTTCGCGGCCTCGGGGTCGTGGTCGGGGCAGGCGTCGCTCGCCTCGGTGGCGAAGGGGCTGCTCGGCGAGATCGGCGAGCAGGCCGGGTCGTAGAGGCCGCCGAAGACGGTCTT
>Ga0265798_10002282_pt1 | contig 28496 bp, 27 predicted proteins | sample P3T30metagenome_FD_192430 | JGI IMG/M metagenome (GOLD analysis project Ga0265798, IMG submission 192430) | Plant litter microbial communities from East Loma Ridge, Irvine, California - P3 T30 | ecosystem: Environmental > Terrestrial > Plant litter > Unclassified | place: USA: California...
CAACCGTCCCTTCGACACCAGGATTGGCTTTGATCGCCACAACAGACAAGATGGCCACAAGGCCAAGGTCGCTGAGCTTGCCGAGTCAAGCTCTTAGGCACCTGCCACTCATCAACTTCTGGCTCGTTTCCTTCGTCCACGAACAATACTGCGACATACTCCGAAAAGTACTTTACAGCTCTGCCTCAGCTAATCACACCCTCGCGTCTAATCTTCACACAATCATGCTACGCCACGGTTCTACAGCTAACATAATCACCAAAAGTCTTATGACGTAAAAGCTGCTAAGAAGCTCAGCATCTTCATGGCCCTGAAGTACCCTTCATGGCAGGACAGCATCATCGAGACCGTCCGCAACAACTTCAACAACATGACTCTTGACATCGGCGCCATCAGCAAGTCCATTCCCAAGGCCGAGACCAAGCGCGCCATGCCCTTCGTCCAGACCCTCAAGAAGTCCCTCGAGTCCGGCATCGAAGCCACCACCGTCTTCGAGCGCAAGCTCGCTTTCGACGAGCAGCAGGTCCTCACCGACATGGTGCCCAACCTCAAGCAGACCGTGCAGAAGTGCGCTGTCGTCGAGGTCATTGTCGTCAACGAGGGCGGCAAGACTGGCAAGGTTGTCGGCGGTACTGAGGGTGTCACCGTGGGCGAGGAGAGGACTGAGCTTCCTCCGAGCGCGGAGACTGCTGTTCCTGGACAGCCGACATTCTTCTTCGAGAACGTCAAGGCTTGATTTTACGCGCCTTTCTTTTGGATTGCGTTGTGGGAATGGTGACACAGTTCTGTCAAAAAAGTAAATGTGTGTAGACGCGCCAAAGCTGCGCTATGAGAAAGGAGATACAGCATCAAACATTCATGTTCATCGTTCACTAATGATACTCTCATTTTCTTTGATCCGGTACTACCTGACGCGTCCTTCGATCATCGTCGGATCAAAGCCCCCGAGAGGATATTCCACTCACGATCGCAACACTACTTGGCTGGCCACCGATTCTCAGTCGGTTGAAATTGATGCCCCATTAACATTACACCAGAACCGCGTGTCGTTGACATCGCCAAATGCTGTTTGGTATGCGTATGTTTTCGATAAATAACGTTTTAAGACTCTCACCATAACATTCGCAGCGCCAGCACACAGGCTTCGCTGCGACTTGTCAAGTCCTTCCCTTCACTGAAGAAATAATGACTTCTTATTCAGTAAACGTGCAAATGATATCAAAAACCTGAACCCCAACCCTGACCCTACCCAGTCAAATCAAAAAGAGCACGCGCTCACAGCAGACCACGGACCACCTCTGGGACTCACGACTCGATCTGACGCGTCTAGCACGCTCACAGATTCACATTCACCTACCACCAACATGCAACCAGTGACTTGATTGAGATCAGGGCTCGTATCATCCAGAATTCGGCTTTGTCCAATACAGATCACATAATTCACATTAATCACACCTTGGAGGATCCTCTTCGTCAATGGAGCTCTCCGTCTGTTGCGGTGCCCAAAGCACGCTTCATTCGCAAAGTGGTAATGCTCAAGCACTGATCTATGGGCATACTGGCTGACTGACTGCCCAATAATGGCGTTATCATAAGCGACGGGCTTGATTTGACGCCAGACCTGCACGGTAATCTAGAGCTCTTATTTAGCGAAGTGCGGCTGAGTATGACAGTAACGTCGAGCTTACCATAGAACACCTCACAACAGCCAAGAACTTCTGGTTTTGTGCTACACGTCAGGCTGCATCGGCCAAACAGAGCTTGAGACCATGCCAAACGTTCGCTTTGCAGTTGGATACCAACGCATACTTCGTGGGTGCCTCGTGAAAGCCACCGTCCTGCTGTTATGAAGCTGACCCAGGCAATGTAGCGTTCATTGCCTATCACCACGTATTGATGATACTCCTTGCAGCATCTTGGATATTGACGGGTTTGTCATTACCCACAAGCTTTCATGAACGATGTTCTGGCTGACAGAGTCCAGCATTGCTACTCGCGGGTTGCACTGCGAGTACCGGGGCTATGAGCAACATCTACGTCCTAGGTCTGAGGTATAACGCATCCCCAGCAAGTTCGACAAGCAGCGTCGGCGAGGTGAGGGTCAGAGCTAGTTATTTCGGAGTGTGCGCGCAGAGAAGCAGCCAAACGGAATGGGTCTGCGCCAGCGGAGCGTCCGGCCTCGAGTCTATCCTTGTAGGATCGGATACAGACCCTCTGGACATCACACACACTGGTATCAGCTTTAAAGAGGACGTTCTCTTCCCCGGTCTGTTGTGAGTGTGCAACCAGGTCGACAGCATTTGCTTGACTTACTAACCGAGTCACAGGATCGGAGCCCTGGCTCTTACAGCCTTGAGCTTCATAGGACTGGCCAGTTTTCCTAGATGGCACCAAGAACGCGACCCTCGCACTGGCTCAGACATTGAAATCAAGCCATTCCCATCGGAGCCGGTCACTTACGCCATCATATGGGCGCTCGGTACAGCTTCGCTGCTCTTGATGATCTCCGCGCTATGGCAGCACGTCGCCGCGGCGTCTGTGGTTGCCATCATCTCGTCTACAGTGCAGGGTCATACTGTTGTCGGGAATATTGGGACTGCTTCCATCGCGCTGGTTTGGCTGTCGTTTGCCTTGGCTGTAGTGGCCTTCGAAGGCATTGTTATCATGGCACTCAGCATCCGTCTGCTGGATAGATTGACTGACGAATGAGAGTATCTGACCTTTCAATACTTAGATCTTTAGGTACATAGCTCGGCTGGTGTATCCATCAAGGCTGAACAAGCACAAATTTGCCAACCTGCCTTTGAATCCATCTCGGGGGTTAGACGATTAGAGGTCGGATGGATGACCTAAGATGCTACCTCAAAAATTTGCCTTTCCAAAGGCGATGTTGGTAAGCACATCATTTGTCCGAGATCTATAACTACCGGGGAGAGAGAGTCGTCTAACAGAAGTGTCACTCTCCATCGTGTTCTACGATCAGGAAGAAGCGGAATACTAAGTCAGCGCTAGTCGAGAAATGAGACGGGTGTTATCAATATGGTGGATTACTACTGTGATATCGTCCATGACTTTATCGTATTTAGGTACCCCTCCCAAGTAGATAAAAAATTAGATCCCAAGAAGCGCGGAGTCGATGACTGCTCACGCATCTTCGAAAAACTCCGGACCATCCTCGTCAACTGGCGCCGATGGAGCCGGCTGGCTGAAACGCGCGTAGTATCCGAACATCGTCGTCGTCAAACCTACGCCTAGAAAGACCAATAGCATGACCGCGGTGTTGAAGCTACTGCCCATATTCTCGGAAGTCCACATGAATGCCACAGGCACTACTACGACGACGGTGGCGAACGAGAGTTTCGCGATGGAAGCAGCGGTGGAGTAGCCGCCATTGTTCCAGACGTCTTGCACGACGAACCAAGCAATCGTGATCACTGGCGCATCAGCTCCACGCCGGACACCAGTACGCGACCAAAAGCGTTCGAGAGATCGACGTGTGCTGTTGATCAGAAGCTCGCTTCCAACGAACAATCGCACAGCATAGGCGAGTGCTATCGTTGCGAGAGCAGTGACGATGAATATCCATACGGGGACGCCGTCTTCCAGCTCGTCGATTGACATGCTGAAAAGAGAGGCGCAGAAAGAGAGCGGGACAAAGACGAATGCCAGCTCTGTCAAACGTGTCACCGTTTTGGTTTCTGTGATGCTGCGCCGGCTCTCTGCGAATTGCATGTCTGCACGGAGGTCGGTATAGGCATCCCCAAACTTTTTCTCCGCAACTGCAATGTCCTGGCTGACGACCCCCAGGATTCTGATCACTTCGTCAGGGTAATCTTGTTCAGCGGTCGGAAGAAATACGAATTCTGAGAAGTGTTCGAGTCGCTTTGCCATAGCGGGCAATTCAATCTCGAAATGGCTCATCAGCTTCCGCCATTCAGAGAGGCGGCGCGCCATGAGAAAGTCGTCTTGAGAATCCTGGCTGATACCGTCGAGGGTCCAGTCCAGACTGCGAAAGAGCACTTCTGTGTCGAGCTCTATAAGCCTCAGCACAGATATCATAGGAATCCCCCCTGAGTCACCCGCTGTGATGTGCTGCGCAAGTAAATCCTCGGGCTGAATATAGTCAAAAGTGGACACCATATTCACGAAAGACCTCGCGAGCCTTCTTAGTTCGTCGCTGGTGGCGTTGTACTTGTTTCTAGGCATTTTGACTGATAGTCGAGGCGCCATTGGTAAAGCGATCTCGAGTGGCTTCCTGACAGAACGGCCTTGTCTTGGCGTCTGCCTTACATTCCAAGGCCAGCTTCGATGCGATGTGCTGTTCCTAGCCATCAAGGGGTGTAGTGGCTTTTGCACGTCGGTGATCGCTGGCAAAGGGTCGACCAGAATTATGCCTACTACAGGTTAGTGGTCTTCACATTAAATGGCTCAACAGGATCGTGATAGTAGCGTGCATACCTATGGGCATTCCTGTGTCTTCTCCATAGTAGCAAAAGCTCACTCGTTCTTCCCAAGCAGCTGGCAAAAACTCGACTTGCTTCTGCTTGCTCGAAAAGGAGGATTCGGACTGCGACGAAGCATCCGACTGCGCTTCGCCACCGAGGTCCCGGAAGTCTGCTCGGGAAACAGATCGTCCCGACAACAGCCAGCTTCGACGGAAGATATTGGTATCCACTAGTGGCGTGTGCTTCATTGCATTTCCGTCTGGTTCGCCATCGTCATTGAACTTCGCATCTCTCCATACTGCCGCACTATTCGCCATGACTAGTGGGAGTCCTGGGAGTTCTGGGTATTCTTTCCGCGTGTCCAAGATAGCCTCCGGGGTCTGCAGCAGCTTTGCCATTCTTTCGCTCTGGTAGACTGGGCGCATCCAAGTCATCGAGGTGTAATCCTTCGGCAGGTGGGCCGTTTTCCATCTATCGGGTGCGAAATCTTCATGGTCCGCGCCGCTGTATCCAGATCGGTTGAGGTGCTCTGCAAAGAACTCCGGATCCAAACCGAACACAAGACCAAGCGCTCCAATCAGCTCAGAACAGAGGTCCTCAACAACAACCATTCTCGATGTGACGTTGTCTTCAACTTTCTTCAATTTTCGAAGCTCTCTTACGAGCTGACGTTGGTCGAAATGTGTATCCAACTCCAAAGAGATGCCAACTTGAGGAGCCGCACCATCGTTGAAATAGTCGATCGATTTCAGCCTGCCCACACGTTGATGTCGCCCATTTGGCGGCTGAATGGCTTCCAGGTGTGGAAGGATCTGTGTGAGCGGCCTGATGTTCTCCCAGTAGGTTTGTTTGGTTGGTTGCTTGGTCGATCGCTTGGTCGATCGCTTGTGCCGTCGCTTGTGCCGTCGCTTGGTCAGCTGGTCGGCTGATTGCTCAGCTGGAGCAGATGTTGTTGCCGTCTGCAATTGAGCTAACGAGTCGACTATTGAGACAACGCCAGAACTGTATCCGTCATCCCCAAGGCCACTTGACCTAGGGAGAGGAACATCGAGGCCTTTGGCTGTGTCTGATCGGTGCAGCGGTTCTAAGGCAGATATTCGTGCCGTCTGCAACTGAGCTAAAGAGTCGATGGTTAAAACGCTTCCATAGCTGGGCCCATCTGTCCCAAGTCCACTTGACCCTGGAAGAGGGACGTTGATGGCTTCGACTGCGTCCGATTGGTGCGACTGCTGCAGGACGGGTGTCCTTGCTGTCTGCAATTGAGCCAAGGAATTGACGGTCGAAGCTGCGCCCGAACTGGCCCTGTCAGTCCCTAGGCCACTTGACTCTGGGAGAGGAACACTGAGGGCGTCGGCCGCATCCAGTCTCGACTCGGAAAGAGGAACATCGGTAACCTCAGAACAGTTCGATCGCAGCTGGCTTTGGCCGTCCAGAGCGAAGTGTTCGTCTATTTGTGCCCGCCGAAAGTCTTCTAGTCCAGTATTCCGTATAGAGCTTTCCTTGGAGGCCGGCAGGGGAATCGAGGTGGAATTGTCGGCATCCCCGCGCGACGGGTGAGAGTGACCGCCAACCTGTTGTAGTTGGTCAAGAGAGCCAAGAGGAATATCTTCTGCCCACGACCTGACGTTGTAGAGCAAGGACTCTCTAGGTTGCGTCCTCCGCATGATGGCGATTGACTTGGTAAAAACTGGTCTTCCGAAAACTGTTGTGTCTCCAGCTGAGATAGACAGGTTCCAATGACATGAAGTATAGGGCACACATGCATGTACATGAACTAATTGGTCTCGCTTCGTATGCACAAGCGGCGCGTGCCGTGGTTTTGATTGCGTACGAGCAAGAGAAGCGAACGACAAGTCTGTATGTATCAAGGCTTGTTGAGAGGTCTCTCGTTGTACTAGCTCGATTGTTATGTACGAAGGATGCTGATACTGTCGCTCAGTCATGAGACGCTAAAGTGGGCCCTCTAGATTTGTTCAGTATCTTTTGAAATCGGCATGCAGAAGTTGTAGATACCACCATGTAAATTAAGAGACTTTAGTACGAAGCGTCCACATGCACACTTTGGCCCAGGTGTATCTATCCTCTGCGCTACCTGTTATCAGTCAATCTACGATTGGACTTCCGCAAATTTTCAATCTCTTGTCGACGCCAGCATGGCTAACGGAGTATGCTACTGCCAGTATGGCCTACACGCGTTGGCGCCTTTGAGAGCTAGTCTGGTCCTCGCCTGCCAGGGTAAGCACGCCGGACGGTCCAACGTGCACAGCTACACCTGGTCGGCTCGCCCATACCACATGTGGGTGCGCGACAAACAGCCACGGCGGATTCTGCTGAACTCTCTTCAGACAAGCTGCGTAGGCCTGTGCCCGATCATGTTCCCTCACTTCTGTCCTGGCTTTTGCAAAGAGTCGTTGAAACTCGTCATCGTGATAGCCAAGCCACCAAGTCGCGTTGTTGGCGCTAGAGATCTTGTCGTCCAGGACGCGGAAGGTTGTATTAGGAGTCGAGTCGAAGAGGGCGAGGTCTCCAACGTTTTTGCGCAGACCTATCGATCTCGCATATTCAGGGCGGTTGGTCTCGAGCTCGATCTTGACGGTGAAACCTACGGCTTCGAGCGCACTGGCGACGAATTTCGAGATCTTCTGTGCATGCTCGGGCATGTACACTGGCGTACGCAGGACTACGGGGGCAGTAATTTCATGATGCTGGAGAATCTCGCGAGCGGCGGCTGGGTCGTAGGGAATCGGCTGCAGATCAGCTTCTTGATAGCCCAGGTGGAACGGACTGACAACCGTAGCAGCTGGCGAGGCAAAACTTTGGTACACTTCTTCCACGAGAGCAGTGTTGTCGACTGCTAGGTTTGCGGCCAGACGTACTTCTGGCGAAGTAAAGATGCCGCTCGTGCAGTTGAGATAGTAGATCGCTGACAGAGTACTGGTCACTTTCCCCCAGCTCAATGAGTGCGTGAAGTCCAACACGTCGAGATCTTCGACTCTCTCCAGGTTCAAGGCCGCGTCGACATGCCCATCTTGCAACAGCTTCAGCCGTTTCTGTCCGCTTGGCTCATGGATAGCGACGACATGCTCGGGATGAGAAGTCGATTGAGATGGATCGATGAGCTGTAACGTTGCTTTACCGATCCCATCACGTCTCTCAAAGTCCGTAACGCGATAGATCCCCGTGCCTATGATTGGCTGGCCAAGCTTGTTGATGCGACATGGCCAGAAGTCGTTGAGAACATTGAGCAAGTCTGGAAAGGGCTCGGCGTTTCGAATGCGAACAACTTTGTCTCCTTCGGCCTCAAAGGTCGTTTGTGCAAAGTAACGGGCATAACTCCAACTCATGCCGAAGTAATCTTTCGAATCCAGGAAGCCATGAATGTACGCGACAACATCGTCCGCCTTACACGCGTCGCCATCGTGGAATGCCGCATCTTCTCGAATTCGGAAGGTCCAGTCTTGAGCGTTGCGGTTCTCCCAAGAGGCGAACAAACCGGGTGCGACGAGTCCATTTGGCTGCCATCTGACCAGTGGCTCGAATGCGAGATTTTTGAGAGCTAACACGCTGTTGTCGTCGGTGACCTGTGTCGGAAGACGGAAGTCGACATTTTCCAGCGCTATCTTGAGGACCGTGTCTGCCATTTCGATCGCAAAAGGTGATGAATGGGCAAGAATACGATGACCATGTGTCGAACCTTTTCTATTCACGCCTGAATGCGGTTATCTACAAGACTAGACTGCTGAGACTGTTGTCTGCGTATGAGCCCCCGAAGCCGGTTCTGCCTTGGAATGGCACGTCGCATCCCGTGACAGACGAAATCCACATTTCCGCCAGACGCATCGACGAGGATAGTATCCCTGGATATCGGCCGGCCGACCACGAGTAATGTATCTGCAGAAGGATCTCTGAAATAGGCGAGTATAGACTGATGAGTATGTTGCGAAGAGCGCCAAAATCACGCCATGTCATTCGCCGCTCCGCTTGCTTATCTCAACACTTCCATCTTACAAAGACAAGACCTCAAAGTACCTGATGAACCACCAAACATGATAGGCGGGCAAGCTCTGCCCGTATGGGCAAGAGACTACATGTCGAAACTCAGATTGCGACATTGTTGCAATCGCAGCTGAAGAGTTGCAAGCATCTACCAAGCTCGACCTTGCCCGAGCAATCGGACTCTTGCCCTCATGGCGCTGTAGAGGCCTGATATCCACAAGGTCTCGAAGCAATGGAATATTCCGTTATGGAGGCGGCGGACATGAATCTCGTGTTGCGAACCAAGTTCTGGGCAACTGCACGAGGTGTGGTTGGGGTTCGCGCAATAAGAGACATCCAGGGAACAGCTATCACAGGGACGTACTAATATCGTATGTCGCTTCACACAAGTTGATGGCCACCCTTCTGATTGATACTCATCTGTTGTATCACTTGACTCATCATGAGCGATATGAAGCAATTGAGCCTCACGGCCATGCCCATTGAGACTCCCGACAACGACAGCACGCACATGAAGAATGCTACCAGCCTGACGATGCCTGTCGGAAGCGATGCAGAGACCAAGTCGCCGCTTTGGCGCCGGGTGCTGTCTTTTGTCTGGGACTCTGCTGATGGCGATCCTGAATACCGACGCTACGTGCAACGGCTGGATCTATTCTTGTTGTGAGCATACCATCTTACCAGATATAAGCCAGCGGTGGAATGACCATCCTCGCAACGAAACAAGCTGACCTTAATACTTCTCCGTAGCCCCACTGTCATTTTGGGCTACTTCATCAAGTATCTCGACCAGACGAATTACAGTCAGTACCACCATGCATTCTACAAAAACTCCACTAACAGGCGATTTTCAGGCAATGCTTTCGTCAGTGGAATGAAAGAAGATCTTGGTCTATACGGCAATGAGCGCAACTGGCTGGGCACCTGGTTCAGCTTAGGCGTCATCATCGGCAGCGTGCCCGCACAGATGTTACAGCTTCGCTGCATCCGTCCATCGATATTGATCCCGTCTTGTGAGATCGCATGGTCTGCGCTCGTCATCTCCATGGCATTCGCGAAGAACATTCGTACGGTGAGTACAGACGAAGCTCGTGTTTTGGATCTACATGTTCTGACATACACCAGATGTATGCACTTCGTTTCTTCATTGGTCTGTTGGAAAGCTGTGCCTTTCCGGGCTATATCGCTATACTCGGTTCTTGGTATGGCCCCCAGGAGCTCGCCAAGCGAACGGCAGTCTTGCTAGAGGTCGAGTCAATTGCCAGTATGTTCAGTGGCTACCTTCAAGCCGGGCTCCACAGCAGCATGAACGGACACGCGGGCTTGGCTGGATGGCAATGGCTCTTTATCATGGACGGCGTCATATCCATTCCAATCGCCCTGTGGGGCTTTTTTGGGTTGCCAGACATGCCGCATAACACGCGAGCATTTTACTGGTCTGCTGAAGTGAGCCAACGAGGTCTCTCAAACATGATGGGACGACGGCTAATCATGAGCAGCATATTCGCTACGGCATTGAACGAGTCGAAAAGTTCGGTCAGAAAACTCAAGATAAGCTCACACTCAAGGAGATCAAACGTATCTTCTCGAGCTGGAGGCTGTGGATCTTCGTTGCGTCGTATACGTGAGTTGAGATGATGTCCATGCATACCTACGGCATTCACTCGAGACTGACCCACGAGACTACAGCATGCTTGCCGCTTGTCACACCGCAACGAGCTATTTTAACTTGTGGCTAAAAGCCGAAGGCTACAGCGTGACCAAGATCAATTACCTGCCCACAGGTGGAAACGCACTGGCCATCGTTGTCACTTTGACATGGGGCATGATCGCAGACCGCACCGCACAGTTCTACTGGCTGATCATGAGCTTGCAATTCGTGATGATCTTGTCGAACATCCTCCTTTCCGTCTGGACGATACCAAAGTCGGCACTTCTCTTCGCATACTACATCTCTTACGCTGGTTCTGCTACTACTCCCGTACTTATTGTAAGTTTATCAGCGACTCCATGCTGTTGATCGCTGCTAACTTATGCATACAGGCCTGGGCTACCAAATTGAACGCCGGAGACCCGAACTTGAGGCAGCTCCTCGTCGCTGTGTCAAACGTCGTATCCTACGCTTGGGTTCTTTGGGTTCCTTGTACGATTGATCCCCACTCGTGATCAGATGAGCCCCGCTAATGCTCGGCAGTGGTGCTTTTCCCAACCTACGACGCTCCCAAATATAACTATGGGTACCAGATCCTTATCCTTTTTGGGGGTCTTGGAATCATCTTCGTCACTGCAATGAAGTTTCTCTACAAGCGCGAGGCGTAAGTGTGACATGCATCGATACTCTTACCTTAACATGCTGACAAGAACATCGATAGGCGGAAAGAGCATCAAGCAGGCGTTGACGAAGGGGAAACCGAGCAATGAGTCGCCGTGACCAAGTGATTTAAGTGTGTGCGTGTCGATCATTGCTTCACTTCTCAACGGTCAACACTCTGAACGACGCACTCCATGACAGTGGTAGGATACACGTATAGATTGTTTGACACCTGACAAACTATTTCGATGACGGAGATACGAGGCTGATCAGTCGCTGTTCGTCCAAAATCTCGCCTTCGATCAAGCGCCCAACTTCCTTGACTCCTTCGCTAGTCTTCTCGAAGCGCAAGAGCGCGGGCACGTTGTTGACTTTCCAAACCGTCCTGTACACATTGTTGGGGTCTTTCCATCTGTATGCGGTGCTTAGTAGCGTTCCCGACGAAAGATACGGATCGTTGTTCATACTCTGGTCTTTGGCCAACGTCAATGAAGGCAGCCTGCGGCTTGTCGGCACCCGAGAAAGTCGACTCCAGGGCCGGCATGGCCGCTACGACATCGGGACACCACGCCTTGTTTGTTTGCGGGTCCTTGGAGGCCAGGAATACGATGAAAAAGGTGTCTGTTGCGGCTGACGGGAATTCCAGGTCGCCGATAGCCTTGGGCAAGGCGAAGTCGTGTAAGATAGGCATGATGTTAGGCGAAGTGAGTCGATTGAAAGCTTGATACTGAGTTGTCTGCAGTAGATTTGATCTGTTTATCTATCGCTGCTCAACAATGCCTGGCCGAAACTAGTCGGCGTGCGGCGAAGGAGGCGAATTCTCCGCCCCACTTCAGCCGTTGGCACCATTTCTCTTGAACATGAGGACATGAGCTTATCTCATCATCCACTCTCTACGAGCCAATGGAGGGAACGTTTCGTCTTTTGTATCGAACGTGTGCTGATGCTGGAGTCATGGGCCGCCGCGTTGGCCGATGGAGCTGATGATGACAAGGTAATACCTGAAGGCTTATCTCGCGGGATACTACCGACTGCCATTGAGATAGCAGTCGCCAAACCTGGCTGTCTCAGCGGTCTACAGGTCCCCAAATGGTACTACCTGAACGCTTCTCTCGCGGGATACTGCTGACTGCCATCGAGATAGCAGTCACTAAATCACAGTCCGTGACTCACGGGCAAGCAAGCATCTGTTGCACGTCTGGATGGTGAGGCTTGAAGTCGTGAGGTACTCTTAAATCTTATCTCTTGTACGAAGTCCTCATGATGGAGTCCGCCACTGAGATACTCGAGCAACACATGATTCGATCAGCAAGCTTTGGTAGCGAGCCATTGCTCGTTCATCCGGACGGGCGAGTTATTGATCTGGCTACTGGTTACATTCCGCTTCTGTCCACATTCACGACAGAGGACAAGGCGGCAAAAGGATTGAGGAAGGGCAAGGAAACTCCTACTGCGCCGATCTACTTCTCCCTGCTGGAGCTGTTGCGCGACAACCAGACTTTGCTGCTGACCGGACCAAGCGGTAGTGGCAAGACGACATTTGCAAAACACTTGTGTTTTGGCATTTCTAAGCAACACCACGTTGCATGCAACAAGTTTTTTGAAAAGACCACAGATGAGGAGATCGCGCAATGGGATGTAGGAGGCCTGCATCCGTGCTATTTCGCCGTCGATGCCGACCACACACTGGAAGCACTTGCGTGCAATACGATACCCATATTGCTTGCCAAATCCTCCTCGTCAAATTCCGGATTGATCATCATCATTGATGCTATCGAAAATGCTGGTGCGAATTCATCTCAGCACCTAAGCAACATGGTTACGCAAGTCCTAGCATCTCCGAATAAGCGCCATCGGCTTCTTCTCTTGAGCGATGCGAAGACCCACAGCGAGTTGATCGTACCTCTGGCGGTCGTGAGACACAACATAAAGCCTGTGTCTATAGTACAGCGACGACAAAAGATATCTGAGTTGGCACCGGCGGAGGAAACAGGTGCCATCGCGTTAGGCGACAGCGCGTCGAATCCAGCCCTATTCGCGCTTGCTTTTGAAGCCAAGCAGTCTGGTGATCAGTCGGAAGCTTTGTTGGACGCCTGGGTAGCTGCAATCGACGACACCGAGGACTATGTTGCGCAGAATGCTTTCTACCAGATGTGCAGGAAGATCGGCCGCGTCCCAAAGGTGGAAACGATACCTGAGTGTATTGGACGTGATCTCCCTGGCCTCCCATTGTTGGCTCGTTCGCGCAGAGTCAGATACTTGCTCGCTGCTCGGCATCTGTCCAAGCTATCGATGGGCGTTGCGTTCGATTTGTTCAAACACAACCCCGTCGAAACTGCTGACATCCTTCAAAGCCTGCTGACTCGTTTGCGCGAAGCATTTCCCCAGAAGTTCGACGACCTTGCTCGAGCGTTCTTGGAAGAAGACATCACATCACAGCGTGCTGCACTGCTTCTCGCGAAAGCGGGCAGAATCCCCGGTCATCTGGACGACCAGACCATCCGTCAAACACTCAACATAGTCACCGAAGGCCGACTAACGTTCGCTGAACGCCAGGATGCTGCAAGCACGCTCTCGCAGGTGGGCGATCCCCGTAATTTGGCTGTGCTGGCCGACATACCCGCAAGTAGAGTCGCACTCGGTTCCAATACCCATGTCAACTCGCAGCCAATGCACGGATTATCCATAGCTGCTTTCCGCATCGGCGTGTATCCGGTCACTGTGGGACAATATTCGACTTTCGCAAATGCTACCGGTCGACAATTGGTCAGTCCTGATCGACGAGATTCTCGCAAACAGAATTTTCCTGCCACCGATGTGACGTGGCACGATGCAGTCGCATACTGCGGATGGCTAACAGCTCGCTGGCGATCAGACGGGACCATCAGCAAATACGAACAAGTTCGCCTTCCATCAGAGCCAGAGTGGGAGAAAGCCGCGAGCGGTGGGCGCAACAGCTTCGACTTTGCCGGCTGCTTGTATCCATGGGGTACTGAGTGGCGCAACGATGCTTCCAACTGCGAGGAGACGGGTCTAAACTCGCCCTGTGCGGTGGGCCTGTTTCCCAAAGGAGCTTCGTCTTATGGATGCCACGATATGACTGGGAACGTCTGGGAGTGGTGCTCAACCCTTTGGGGCGAGGACATGACCACACCTTCTTTCAGCTACCCATGGCAAGACGATGGAAGAGAAGCTGCGGAAGCGTCTCCTTCGTTGCGCCGTGTTCTGAGAGGGGGCTGCTTTTCGAGCGGGAGGATGAAAGCCAATTGTACCTATCGCGGAAGTCTCGAGCCGGACGGATATTGGCGAGGTAATGGTTTCCGTGTCGTCGTGTCACATTGCTCCTGAACACATCGAAGTGAAGAGGCTGCTCTATCAGCGACTCCAGTACAGATGGTTGACAAAGAGCCGGTGAGATACAATGGGTCTCTCGAGATTCCAATTTGTTACAGTCGCAAAGCAATTCGAATGGAAGCTGCAATGAAATCGAGTGGGGTTGATCATCTGCACAGATTCTCTTTGACTGAACGATTCATTGACGCTACTTCTCATCAACAGACTCTACTTCTAACGCTGATCGATCAAAAATTGGTTTCCGTTTTCCAATGGTATCGTTTTGCGAAGAGGAGTTCGACATATCTATAACCCCAGCCCTAACCCTAGGTGTCAGGACCAATAGCAGCACTTTCTCGCCGCAGATCACTCCCGAACTTCACTTCCTTCTCAAGCTCGTCGTGACGCGTCGCAGCATCGTGAAATAGAGCATGAACAGTATTCCCATAATCAACGCCGTTTTGAGTCTCTCGTCATGAAACCAGCCTCTAATACGAGGCTTAAAGCGAGCGCATCTTGATGCAGCAGCTGAATAGGTGCTGATGCCTGAGATAGCGCGATTCCTCCGCCTGCTGCCTGGAGCTGGCCAATCACAGCACACCCGTCCGCGGTTTGAACTGCCTACATATACCTGACGAAGTGAATTGATGGAAATGCTTTTTCGAGAACAACATCATTCATCGAAATGTCAGCAACTTCCGCCCCTGCAGCAATGAATTCCCAAAAGCGCAAGCGGAACATCGTATCCTATGCCGAACTCGATCAATTACCCGATTTATCCAGTGACGATGACGATATCACTACTATCCCACGCGACGGAGGTAGCGGTGATGAAAGTGAGAATGACGATCGAACGTACAGCAAAAACAAGGTACGCTTGGATTACATCAACCACGAGCGGTTCGACTTACTGACCGGCCCTAGAAAAAGCCGAAAAAGTCCCCAAAGATGAAGAAGGCGAAGCATGCCCTCCCTCGCCAGAAAGCCGAGAAACCTTTCCCTTTTATGGAATTACCTCCCGAACTTCGTGACATAATCTATGAGATGACTCTCGTCGACGACAACGGCATCTTACTCATGTCGAGAACCAAAGGTTACCGACGAGGGGTCGTTCGATGCACCTACGATCCGGCAGAGTGGCACTACACTCAGCGTGTACTAGAGAAAGGCGAAACAAACCGAGGGATTGTATCCAAAGAGCTCGTGCCAAACCTCTTAGCCGTCAGCAAACAGATCCATCACGAAGCCGTCGATATGCTGTACGGCCAGGACCTCATGTTCCGAGACACCGACGCCCTACATCGCTTCCTCACGATCATCGGCCACCGAAATTCGCAGCGTCTTCTCTCCATCGATATCAAGGAGCTTTGCCAAGGCAAAATCAAACAGACTCTCAACCACTGCGCCTTCATGTCCCTCACGACCGCCACAAAGCTCAAGGCTCTCCATCTCCCCATTGATGACTTCACCCACTACACCTGCGCCAAAAATCTCGCCAGAGGTCTGTTCTGCATGGCGCATTTCTTTCTCGAAGCTTACGGTGTTGCGAATGGGCGCAGGGACGCTGCTGTCGATGTTATACAGCTGGATGATGAAATTTTCGGTAGGTTTCAGGCCAGCTGGCGAGGAAACGCACGTGTTGTCAAACAGCACACTGCCGAAGAGAACCAAGCGATTGTTCGAGCAGAACTTTGTCGTTTGTTGGGTGCGAATTGAGGTTCTGTCCAAAGACTGGGGTTGGTTGGCTGCGAGCGGACGTCAGTTGTCACATTGAAGCTGATGGACCGCTATCAGCACTGATGTACCGGGAATTTCATACTTCACGCAAAACTGATTCCATTCGGCCCCTTTTACAAAGTATGGACGACTTTTGCTATCAAGAAAGAATGGCATGCGTTCTCTCATCGGTGATCACTGGCTCCGGGCGCGCTCAATCTCGCAACAACTACTTTTCATCCTTACAAGCATCTGTCGAGACAGGCCTGCAATCGGATCGACGCGCCAGACACTTCCGAATTCTTTCAGTCTCGCTTAGTCCCCGAGATGCTCTTCCGTGTTGCTGTGTCGCGATACCACCGAGCTCAGATCCGTCGAGATGCGATGTTGATGCGAAGCAGATAAGACCTCCCTGAGAAAATGACGTCGCACCACGTACAATGAATAGCCGCGTGCAGCTATACCATCGCATTTGTCGGAAGATGAGTCCAGATGCACGTCGAGTGTCGGATATTCGACTCCGATCGAACCCAGTCCTTCTAATCATGTGCATCTGGCAGTACTGGACTGATCGGGAGTACTGCCCAGGTTCGGGAGGCTTACTTCACTTCCGATCTCTTATCGGAAGACAAGTGGTGTCCCGAACGCTGGAGTGTCTGCACATCTGCTCGGAAGAGTATCTACCTACCCGGAGTTGCTGGTAGGCCAGCAGAAGCATGAGACTTGTTTTATGATATCTAAAGATCATGCTGCCACGCTGAACCCAACAATTACTACCAGCACGTTCAACCACGATCTCTCACGCAGAGAATTTGTCTCAAACAAGTCATCATGGCAACCATGACATTAGTCCAGACAGCGCACCCAGCGCAACGCATACGCAGAGATTCGAAATCAACATTCGCCTCGACCATCGAGTGCGCACCGCCAGTCTCACCAAAATCAACGACACACGCCTACAAGCAATCGCCTCACCAGGCTCTGCTGGTAAACCAAGACTACCAATACGAACTCTCCGAAACCTCCCCACCACAACTCGGCCCTCACGAGATCCTACTACGGACGAAAGCAGTCGGCCTGAACCCAATCGACTGGAAGACCGTCGCGTACAAATTCTGCATGCCCACACTCCCCTGGATCAACGGCAGGGAATGTGCTGGCGAGATCGAAGCCGTAGGCACAGCTGTAGAAGGCCTGCGCATCGGTCAGCGAGTGTGGACATCGACCTACTACAGAGACCGAAGGGCCGGTTGTTTCCAGGAGTTCGTGGTGGCGCCAGAACACACTGTGCTTGCCCTGCCGGAGTCGATGGACTTTGAGGATGCTGCGTGCCTGGGCGTAGCGGGTCTGACGGCCGCGATGACTTTGTGGAACTGGTTCGACTTGCCCATGGTTCCCACAGTTTCTGCCGGTGGCGAGCGGTTTGCGCTCATCTGGGGAGGCGCTACGATTACTGGACAGTTTGCTGTGCAGATTGCGGTGGAGGCTGGTTTGAAGGTCATCGCTGTTGCGTCGCAGCGTATGAGGCAGAGGTTGCTCGATCTGGGAGCGCATCATGTTGTCGTCAGAGACGGTCGATCGCTGGAAGATATCGCTTCGGAAGTACAACAGATCGGACAAGACGATATTGTGTATGGCGTCGATCTCGTCGGCCCGCAATCAGCCGCCCATGGAGTTGGGTGTCTGTCGCGTCGGCAGGCAGCGAAGTTCGCGCCGCTTGCTGTGCCTGCGCCGCCCATTGATGCTCCGGAGAATGTGGAGATGGTCAATGTGGAGATGAAGCGGTTTGTGCTGGATTCGGCGTCAAGGAAGTACGCGGTTCGTTTGACTGAGCTGGTGGCGGAGGGTAAAGTGGTGGTGCCGGAGCGTCTTGTATTGGACGGTGGTCTTGCGGCTGTTGAGGATGGGCTCCGGAGGCTACGAAGTGGTGACACGGGTGGTAAAAAGCTCGTGGTTAGGATGTGATCGATTTCGACTTTCAATATAGAGAACGTAATGCCTTCCCAATCTAAAAAGCCAATGTCCTCGAAGCAATACCTGTCTCTCTGCAAGGAATGTGCCTCTGCAGCAATCGCGATTCAAACCATCCCGGTCTCCTAAAGCGGTACTAGAAGACACGTTAGAGATGTTTGAGCTAAACACAACGTTCTCAGCGGCGGTGTAGCTGTGTGACGACTTGGTGCTTTACGATAGTACGGCGGCCCTAGTGTATTGGAGATGTGACAAAAATCCTTCCGATCTTTGGGCATCCAAACAAAAAGCCACGGTCTGATACGTACAGCACACGGGCTCAGACTGCATATTGTAGGTGTCCGACTTGTTAGAGCTTTCCCTCCTCAAGGTCCCCAACCAATACCTGTACCTCCCGCCCTTCACGGACATTGCGATAGGCCTCCGGACGGGGTAACTCGAAGCCCTGCAGACACACTCCATACGTGATTCCACCAGCTCGGAACACAGGACGCAAGGTGGAAATATCGACAGTCGCCTTGTCTTCTCCGATAGCGTCTTCCCAGACATGGAACAAGACAGCCTGCAGCAGGACCATCGTCGCCGTCCGCCGGCCCGACTTTGGGCTCACGATGTCTTGATGCGAGTGATACTTCATCTCAATAGAGAAGGCAGACTCAAGCGCATACTGTGGTCTCACAAGTCGTCCAGCTTGAGGATGGAGTCCAATCAGCGGCCACTCGGAGACATGTGGCGGAGTGTTGATGGACGTCGCATTCGCGGCCTCGACGAAGGAGTCACTGATGATGCTGATGCAGGCCTCTTTGGTGTCCAGGACATTGCGAAGACTGTCGTTCGCCTGCTCGCCAACGAAGCAGACGGAGTACAGTGGCGGGTCGGCACAGACGGTTTGGAAGTAGGAAAACGGCGCGACGTTCTGGACCCCGGAAGTGGAGATCGTGCCCAGCAGTGCGATTGGACGCGGCACGGTCGAGGAGATCATCAGTTTGTAGTTGAGATTCGACGGCCGTGTCGCCTCTTCCGGGTCGATTTCTATCGCGCTGTGGTGTTGCCATTCAGTGTTGTTCGCGCCATCACCGTACTTCCACTTGGGATTTGGTGTCTTTGTCGCGGTCCACTGACGAGAGCTGTCGTAGTCTGGACGCGATGCTTCTACGGTCGAGAAGTCGTCGTGCGGATTCCTGTTTACCAGAGCTTCCTTGTCTGGTGCTTCCACAGGCAATCCCTGCTCGGCCATGTCGATTCGCGATCAAGTACGGCGAAAGACGCGAAAATATGAAGATGGAGAGTCGAGCTTCACACCTCAGCAATAATAGCGAGTATAACTGAGCTGGCTGGTGAGGTCCAACCTCCATGTCGCTTGGAACACTTGACTCGGGGTCCATATCTCCCTGCATTTCGGAAGCAGTTAGTATTGACCCTATCAGCAGGTAACGAGATACAGATACACACCTTCCAAGCTCCCAAGATCAGCACGGCCTCGATTCCTCGAGACACCCCCCAAACCTACACTCCCCGCGTATCGGAAACATTTAACCCTATCGATAAACATGTACATATCGAGACCATGGGCACATCCATCTATCGAGATAAAGGTACACACGACCCAATACCGGCAAGCGTTCTGGCCTTCCGATACCAAGCCACAGTAACAGCATGTCTCGAATGTTATATACTACTAACTCCCATGCGCGAAATATACATGTCGTGGAAGATCTGTTCTGAACACTATCATACTTTGATCGATCAACCGCACGGTAATCGACAATGAAGTCCCTCAAGCCTCGCCTACCTCGAACGTTCAACTCGCTAGAACTAAACAATGAAGACTCAAGATGGGCGAATGCAGACATTCTGCCTTGCCCTGAGGAGCATCAAACTTTCACGAACCGCGCTTTCCTTGGATATTGTATGTTGACAACACCATCGGGAGATGAGATTCTAGCTCTATACTGCGATGATAAATGATAGCTGACCGTCAACAGGGATCGCTGCAGGTCTGAACACCACCGCATGGGCGTAGGTAAAGTCCACTTCCTTCACCGTACGCAAAGCTGACATATCAAGATTGGGATCGAGCAATCTGGCCAGTGGGCTGGACCTGGGAGGCGCTCTCGGCGGCATCGCTGTCGGAGGTGTTCTCGCTGGCTTCGTTGCCTACCTCTGTGGAGAGCCGGGTGTCCGTTACCATCTGGGTTTCTCGATGATGAGCAGGGCTACATTTGGAATGTACGGAGCGTGGTTCGTCATCATGCTGAAGTGCTTTGTCAACTTCATCTTGTGAGTTACAGTCACGGGCTTCTAGTCCATTCCAAGATGGCACAAGCTGGACATCGCTGACAAGTTCCAGCTTCGGGATCCAAGCATATTGGGGAGGCCTTGCTGCAAGTGTGGTTCTCTCATCAATCTTTCCGTCCTTCCACACCATGGCCAACACTCTACCGGAGTCCGCGCAGATCACCACTCAAGCACTGATTGGTTTCATCATTTACATCTGCATCTTCACGCCGATTATGTTTGTGCATCCGTCTCGACTCCAGCCTGTGCTCGCAATAGTAAGTGGAATCCAGTGGTCAGAGAGCCATCTTAGCGGTCTAGCAGATCAAATGCTGACACAAATCGGTACCCATAGTCCCTAGTGACCACAACATGCACCGTATTCTCCTTGTTCATCTGGGCGGTCGCATCGAATAACGGCGCGCCTCTCGCACCGCCGGCGAAAAAGATCTCGTCGAGCACCCGCTCGTTCCAGATCCTACGAGCCATGTCCGCCGTAGCAGGCGCGTGGACAGGAGCCTGCATCCGGCAGTCGGACTGGACACGCTTCGCCAAAACCCGTCGGGCTCCGGTCGTGCACCAGCTCATCTCTGGCCCGGTGACCGTCACGATCTGCGCCACTCTCGGCGCGTTTGCAACAAGTGCCATCAACGACATGTACGGAAGGCTGATCTGGAACCCGATCTCCGTCTTGCAGTTTTTGCTAGAAGACAACTACAACGCTTCGACTCGCGCGGGCTGCTTCTTTGCAGGCATGGGATTTTTTATCTCGCAGGTCGCTACTAATCTGGTGCAGAACTCGGTTTCCTGCGGCATGGATCTTGCGGCTCTCGCGCCGCGATGGATCGATGTTACGCGTGGAAGTCTCATCATGTGTCTTATTGGCTATCTCATCAACCCATGGCGGTTTGTTAATGCGCCTGGTACTTTCATTACGGTCTTGAGCAGTTTCGGCATGGTAAGTAACTCTCACTCTCACAATTCGGGATAGCGGACTAATATGGGTTTTCCAGTTCGTCGCTCCGCTCGCTGGGATAAACGCCGTGGATTTCTGGGTCGTTCGCCGCAAGCATTGGCGAGTGCCCGACTTCTACCGTGGGAAAGGCGAGAGTATCTACTGGTTCACTGGCGGCCTGAACTGGCGAGCTTTTGCCGCTTGGGGCCTTGCGGTCTGGCCATCTTTCCGTAAGTCCCTCCATCTCTATGTACGTAACTGAGTGCAGTCCTGCTGACAACCAACTCAAGCTGGCTTCATCGCCGCAACCGGTGCAATCAGCGTGTCAACGGCGTGGGACAGGTGCTTCTCGGTCACCTGGGTTATCGGGTTCTTTGGAGCGGCTGCCGTGTACTACGCCATCTGTCTGGTGTCACCTCCGCCCGGCGGGCCATTCGAAACCGTGCTGATGGGCGAAAGCACGAGCGATCACATCAGTGGTATCAGTGTCACAGTAGAAGAGCAGACGGCACAAGAGCACAAGCGGCCTGAACCCAGTGTCAAGAGCTTCGGAGGTGCCTAGTTTCGATCGGATCTGTGGATCCGTCGCAAAGTCTAACGTAGGCCAGTTCCGAAGGGTCTTTCGGATCGCGAGCCGACGGCTTTAGATAGACGCATTGTAGTATAATGGAGAGCAAAGTCACAAACAATTGTTTCACGTTCTATCGACGCTTCGCCCTTCAGCTGCCTATACACATCATGAGCCCTCTACCAGTGAGAAAAGCCTACGTCGACATTAACGACTCACAGCAACTACACTACAGACATGTCGTCCCAGCAGACAGCAGCTCAGGCGTCATACTATTCTTGCACAAATCTGCGTCTTCGTCCAGTAGCTGGGAGAAGTTGATGCTCCACTACGCCACCCAAGGCTTCGCATGCTACGCCCCCGACATGCCCGGCTTCGGCGCCTCCTTCGATCCCACGCCCGACCAAATCGTCGAAATCAAACGCACCGGCACCAAATGGTTTGCCTCGATCTTCATGACAGCCCTGGAACGTCTCGGAATCACCAAACAACGCTTCCACATCATCGGCCACCACTCTGGCGCTTCTCTAGCGACTCAAATCGCCGCCGACCACCCCGACCTGGTGCAGAGCATCTGCCAAATCGGCGCAACGACAATCGGGTCCGAGGAGAGACAGCGCATGCGCGAGATCTATCTGGTCGCTTTCAACCAACCCACACCCGACGGGACGCATCTCCAGAAGACGTGGGATTACTTGGGCAAGATGGGGATTGGAGGCGACTTGGAGCTGCGGCAGCGGGAGGCTCTCGATCATATCCGCGCGTGGAAGGGGCGGATGTTAATTTATGGTGCGGTTTGGAACCAGGATGCTGAGAGGTTGTTTTTGCAGGTCAAGTGTCCGATTCTGGTGATTTGTGCTAGGGATGATGTTCTTTGGGAGCACATGGAGAATGTTAAGAGGTTGAGGGCGGATGCGAGGACTGGTGTTGTCAGCGGTGCGAATTTCTCGCCGGATTTGGATGTTGAGGGCGTTATTCGTGAGTGGGACGGTTTTCAGGCTGCTTGATCTTGGGCTATGTTGAAGTGTGTTGATGTGGGCACTGCTAGTCAAATACACGGGTTTGAATGGTGTCAGTAACTTTTACATAATAACAGCCATTCTTGCTTCTAAGTATCATTCTTATGCCAACCAGTTCCTCGTGGGCATTGGACGATGAACCTCGTAAAAATTCGCATAGGCGACGGTGATGGTATCTTGATAAGAAGTCTGAGAGCAGCGAGATGGTTTTGCCTGTTCGTCTTTGGACAAACCCTTGAACCTTGACATGGATCCCGACGCGGAGAAGCGGAGCACCATCTGGCCAATCAGAGAATGCTGTTGTACAGTATGGCGTTGGTATATTCTTTCCTTGCCCGCGCTTTTCCTTGTTCTCACTCTCCTCATCACCCTCAGACTGCTATCTGCCCACCTGGGCTGTTAAGTCATCATCCATGCCTATCTCGAAACAGACTATCTAACGTCAGGCCGCTGCATGACGCCTGAGCTATGGGGGATATGCTGCCATGAGTCGTGACAGGCGTACGGTACAGTGTTAGCTATCTCCTTATCTTATCTATCAACCACAGACAAGGGAGAAGATAGCCGGATCGACTACTCAATACGCCCTACCAATTGTCAGGCGATTTGTCACTTCCGACGGCACACATGATTGACGGCCGCTGGCATCCGACGGCAAGCTGATATACGTACCGTCCGTCGCGAACATGCCAGGCCATTCAGGCCATCTGTCTAATGAACTTGATGGATTTCACACCGGAAGAGCAGATTGACTCTACACATGCAGGCTCCAAGTCGCGGAAGCGTTCAAGAACTGCCGTAGCGTGTCGTCGTTGCAAGATACGCAAGCAAAAGTGCGATGGTTTAAGCCCAAAGTGCTCCAATTGCGCCAACTCGGACAGCACATGCGAGTATGACTTCAGTCCAACGCTCAATCGTAACCAAGAACAATATCTTCGTGCAAGACGGAGGGTGGAGGAGTTGGAAGGTGCTCTGGGCCGCTTGAAGCAGACAAGTCATGAGACCAGCCTTGAGCCCGCTCTGATGGAACATGTATCGCCAACACAAAGCACTGCGAGTAGTCGTGGCCGCGAACCCAATACGATTCGAAACACCTCGCCGTCAGTGTCTTCGAGTCATCCGCCGCTGAACCGACCACACGTACCACAAAAGGTGACAGGGCTGACGGAACACATGAACCCTCCACCTCAGATTGTGCCAGACGCAGAAACCCTGTCAGACCCCTCTCGTGCCTTCCAAAATCTGGCATTCCAAGCGACAGGTGGCTTTGTTGGCTCTACTTCGACTCCTTCAGATGACACCTTCGGACGTGTGCTACATGCCGTTGTCTCCCGCAAGAAAAGCCTCGATCAGTCCGCGCAACCATGTCTGCTGAACCAGAACCTCACGCCTAAGTCTTTGGAGAGTGCAGTGCAGTCTGGCTCTTCGAACAACATCACACTTGCCGGCATTCCAGACGTCGTAGCCGACCGCATGATCAACAAAGGCTATCTACACTACATCGCGATTCTGTGGCCGGTCATGGAACCCAAACAGTTGCAGAGACTACATCGCGACAGAGCGCAGCTGGAAGACCGCTTCGAAATTGCCGCACTGCATCTTGTTTATGCTGCCGCAGGCCGCTTCCTGGAAACAACGGGAGAGACTGGCAGCTTCAGATCCGAAAACCACTATCGATCAGCCATGGCCTTGCTTGGCGAGATTTTGGCGCTCAGAGCTAGTGTTCAGACGATTCAGATACTGCTGCTGCTCGCAATCTACGGTCTTCGTGCACCTCGTGGTCCAGGAGCTTGGCCTCTCGTCGGGATAGCAATGCGTATGTGTATTGAGCTGGGCATGCACAGGAAGAGCATGGATGTGCCGGGCAGGGACGCTGAAACCGAGGATCACCTCCGTTGCGTGTTCTGGAGTTGTTACTGTTTGGATCGTCAGACTTCTATCATACTGGGTCGTCCATTTGCGGTGGCGGACCGAGATATCAACGCCGAATTTCCTCTGGGAATCGACGACAACTCCAGGAAATCTTTAATCCCGTTTACGCACATTTGCCGCCTGCGTACCATCGAGTCTCGCATTCAGCAAACCGTCTACCGTGTGGACGAGGTTGTCGACCCAACGACTATGACTGCCGAAATTGAAGCAAATCTGAGACAGCTACAGGCGTGGAAGTCAATGATTCCAATGCAAGGGGACCAGGGTACAAGTTCGATTCACAGCCGTGACTCTTATGTGCGTCGATTGCGCTGACCATATCTCTCCTCTATAAAATCGCTGACCTCAATCCAGTTGATATACTATCACCAAGCTGTGCGATTTCTACTGCAACCCCGTTTACTCGCCGGCACTGCGGAAGACCGATTCCTCATCTCGGCTGTGCAGTCTTGCGGAGGCATTTGCCAAACTTACAAACGACTGCATCAGAGCGTCTCCGTAGGCTTCTCGCTCATGGCCCTACACTCCGTGTTCTTCGCCGGCATCACGATACTGTATTGTGCGTGGGACTCGCCAGCTCTCATACTAACGAACACAACGCGCAATATGATCAACGATTGCAGCATCGTACTCTACATCATCACTGAAAGATGGCCAGGAGCAAAGAGGTGAGTTCTGCTGTGGGCTTGTCTGATTTAAGCCTGGCTCATAACGAGGCCTTCAACCAAAATACGCAAAATGTCCACTGACACCCATGATCTTTCACTCGCAGATACCGAGACCTCTTTGAAGCCATCAAAGAGCCACTGTTAGACACAATCGAGCAAAGCCAGGGATCGCGACGACCAGCCGTACAAGGTCTGCAGCCCGAAGTACACAATGCACTGCATTCGATGGAGCAGCCTGAGTTCTCGGCCATGCTCATGAAGATGACCGGCGAGCCTCAGGCAGCCGAACAGCACAAGAACAACAACTTCGGCTTCCCGACGACGAACGAGTCCTCATCATACGATCTGGGAGTTATGCCTGAGCTGGCTTTCGACTTTTCTTTACCGTTCGATGGCTGCGACGTCTCTTCCTTCGATCCGCCTTACTCCGATTCGAATATGCGTGCTTGGTGTCACAATGTGGAATCGGCGGACGCTTTTGCAGGTAATGATCTGACTGCTTGATGGGAGTGGAACAATGATAAGAGATTCTACCAGAATACTACTGTTACTAGACATCTTGACTAGTGGTTACCCATGAGACGCCATGTTACGCAAATGCGGGCAACACCCCCCCATCGAGCATCTTTCCAGGGACGATTCATACAAGATCTCGTCACTTTCGACTTTCCGTACAATGTTACAAATCACAACTTCATGACATCTCCAGCCAACTCAAATAGTCCCCAACGTAACAATCTCATCCGGAACCTCCACGACCTTGCACCTCACATACTCGGCAACGAACTTGCCCAGAATGTCATACGTCGCGTTCGCCGTCACCCCGCGGTCCAGCCAATCGTGCAGCAAGAAGTGCACGGCGCAGATCCCCGGGAACTCCATGCGATCGATCACCTGGCCTTGATAGTCGTCCGCCAGCAAGTCGATGAAAGTCTGCTTTGTGAGGAACGATCTCAGCCAGGGCCACGCCGCGTCGTGCACGGGGAAGAAGCCGACGTTGCAGTTGGAGCCTTTGTCTCCTGCTCGGGCGTAGAGGACGCGGCCTAGAGGGATCTTTGAAGTTGGTCCGAAGGATGATAGTTCAGCTGGTGATGAGGGATCGTAAGAGGGCTGCGATAGGGGTTCTGGTAGGGTGTGTTGGGGAGGCGGCACGGTCAGTGCTTGCTGCGGTTTGTTGTTGCTGAAGTGGACTGTCGTTGTAGGCTGCGGGATCAAAGTCGGGAAGTATTCCTGGAACTTGGTGGGCAGCACTTTCTTGCCGGTGTAGGTTGCTGCCGGGAACGTCTGCATGATGAAGTCGAACAACGGGGCCGTGAGGGTTTCCGGGCTGATGTCGTCGTATTCCAACGCCTGAAGCACCAGGCGGAGGTCGACTGTGGCGGCGTTCTGCGTTCGGGGGTTCTCTGCCACGGAGCCGTAGATTGTCAGGTCCAGGACGGAGAGCTTACTCAGCCGGGCTTCGCCCAGACTGTGCCGCAGCTGTACTTCGTACATCTTCTTCTTCTCTTCGACATCGAGCCCTACCAGCGCCCAATTCAGGTCTACTTTCCAGCCTCCGTGGGCGGTGACTCCGGCTTTGGTGGTGGGTGGCGGTGGCAGGCCCGTGATGCCCGACATGCGGACACGATCTGGCTCCAACTGCTCGAACTCCGCACCGTCTATCACGGCCGTCACGTCGCTGTTGAAGTAGTACTTTCCTTGAATCTCGTAAAGCAGCTGCTCCTTGCATGTCGCGGTTGACACAATCCCGCCGGATCCGCGCGCCTTTGTCACGATTACCTCGCCGTCGCTACCGATCTCTGCGATGGGGTAGCCGAGGTCTTGGATCGTGGTCCAATCCATCTGTTTGAAGCCGGTGAAATTGCCGCCTGTGACATAGGTCGAACACTCGATCAGATGGCCGGCAATCAGAGCCCGGGATAGCCTGTCGAAATCCTCCCTCTGCCACCCATGCCACCAAGCAGCCGCTGCCACGATCGGAGACGCATCCGCACAGCGTCCACAGAGAACGATATCCGCCCCAGCTTCGAACGCCTTCGCAATTGCCCAGCCGCCGAGATAGCACTGCGCAAACAGCGGCTCGAAAGGCCACTCAGCCAGACTCTGACCCGTGCAAACACTGCGCAACGAAGCCGGGTCGCCCGCCTTGATCGTCGACGTAACAACATCCCCCTCCACCCACGCCACTGTCAACTTATCACTCAACCCCAGCTCAGCAACCATCTTCACAACCTCCCCAAACAGCGCCTCCGTCGCCACACACCCAGCGTTCGCCGCGACTTTGATGCCCTTGCTGGCTAACGCAGGCAGAGCAGGACGCAGCGCTTCGAGGAACGACGGCTCGTAGCCGATGGCTTCGGGGCCTTGGGTCGCGACGCTGTAGGCTCGCGCGGGCATGTTGAGCTCGCTCATCCAGTCGCCGACGAGGACGTCGATGGGCTCGGGGGAGTTTGCGGCTTTGGACATTGCGTCGCGGCGGTCGACGGGGGAGCCGGAGATGTTCATTATTCGCACTGGGCGTTTGGGGTGCGTGGGGGTGGTCATGATTATGGGTGTGTGTGTGTGTGTGGGAGTTTGGGGCGGGATGAATTATGAGGTTGATGCTGAGGTTGATGTTGGATGCTAGGCGTTCGAAGATGTCGATCTGATTCTTGTTGAACCTGCCGAGAATCTGAGGGTGATCGATTCGGAGATTGACGTTTGTAGTTTCTTCTCATAAGCGGTTGAAGATGGTTTTGATCGAACCTACCTGAGTCGGTAGGATCGGACGGTGGAGTCCTGTTTCCTCTTATCAAGATATGTGAGTTCTGTTCTTCTCGTATCGTTGTCTTGTTGATAAACATGGGATAAAGTTGTCGGGTGAGATTCAGCCGACGGAATTGTTAGTATTTAACCCGACGGAAGCTCCGTGCTGAACCCGACGGCGATAGCGACCATGATACCCGGAACCGAACATCAATATATGTAGTGCAGCAAGTCGCAGTCAATACCTGAAATAAACAAACACAGCACGACCAAACCAAACCAAACCACATCAGCCAAAATGGGCTCCACACAACCACCAACCAAGCGCATCGTCCTCAACTTCTTCGAATATGCCTGCACCGGCAGCCACATGTCGCCAGGCCAATGGCGCGACCCGACCGACAAAAGCCACACCAAAGACCGCCTCGAGTACTGGACCAACCTAGCCAAACTCGCCGAGCGCGGCAAGATCAGCTACATCTTCTTCGCCGACAGCTACGGCGGGCAAGAAGTCTTTGCAGGCAACAGCGACGCCCAGCTGAAAGCCGGCAACCAGACCG
>Ga0265798_10002283_pt1 | contig 28492 bp, 20 predicted proteins | sample P3T30metagenome_FD_192430 | JGI IMG/M metagenome (GOLD analysis project Ga0265798, IMG submission 192430) | Plant litter microbial communities from East Loma Ridge, Irvine, California - P3 T30 | ecosystem: Environmental > Terrestrial > Plant litter > Unclassified | place: USA: California...
AAAGATGTTATTGCGGATTATATGTAACGCTGTGGTAGTATATTAAAAAACAATAACATCAATACCCGCGCCACATTTGCAACAAATATAAACTTTTTTTGTACCTACAATAAAGGTGCAGACACGTAAACACGTGATATTTATGTTTTTGAACTTGATTTTTACAAAATTCAACCGTTTTAATGCCAGAATTTTAAGAAATTTGCCACTTACTTTAGTTAATGTAATAATAATGCAAAATGAACTTTTTTAAAGATAAAAAACTGATTTAAAGACACATACAAAAAAAGTAAGAATTTACTCCTATACGTTTTTGTAAGACTTTAGCAACACTTTTTAATAAATATTTAACGTTGCGTTATAATTTAATAATTATTAATTATATTTATACCCAGATTTATTTGCCCCACAAATAATACTATAATTACGCCCAATTACTAATTTTACTAATGCAAAAAATGAAGTTAAAAGAACTTAAAACATGGCTTAACAAGCTTTCTGATGAGGAGCTTGAAAAAGATTTACTTTATAACTCTCTTGACTACGGAATTTCCGGTACGGTTACAGAGGTTAACCACACAGAGGAAGACCTGTATTATGTAGGCGATGAGCCTATATTGCTGCACACGCGTGAGGAACTTTTAAAACGCGGCTTTACCGACAGGCAAATTGCCGAACTTGATATAGAGATACCGGAAGGATGCTACTATATTGAACTTAGTAATGAATACAGCATTATAGAAAGGTTTATTTAATAATTGCACCGTATTAATTTTTTATTGCCGCACTCTTAACATTATGTTGGGCAGTGCACAGGGTTTTATTTGCTATTTTAGCTCGAAACTTACTTAATAAGTTTACAGCAAAACCTCACAAATACGCTAATTGGCAATGATAAAAAACATACTAACAATTACCTTAAACCCTACGGTAGATAAAAGCACCACGGTAGAAAACCTAAAGCCCGAAAAAAAATTGCGCTGCACCCCGCCCAAATATGAGCCGGGGGGCGGTGGCATTAATGTATCGCGTGGTTTGGCACGGCTGGGCATTAACTCTGTTGCGCTGTTTACCAGCGGTGGCCGCACCGGCGAACTTTTAGAGGAGTTGCTTAAAGAAGAAAAGGTTACCACCAGTACCATACCTACTGCTGCCGAAACACGTGAGAATTTTATTGTGGTAGATACATCGCACAACGAGCAGTACCGCTTTGGGATGCCCGGCGAAGATATTACACCCGATGAGGTTAAGGATATCAACACAATTATAGACGGCCTCTCTCCCACTCCCGAAATTGTTGTTATAAGCGGCAGCCTGCCTCCGGGTATTGAGCCTGCCTTTATGCGAACGCTTGTAAAGGGCTTAAAGGATAAAGGCGCTAAGGTTATTGCAGATACATCTGGCGAGGCTCTTGCCGAGGTACTTAAAGAGGGTGTGTACCTGCTTAAACCCAACCTGGGTGAGCTAAGTGCCCTTACAGGGATGAAGGAACTGGACAATGAAAGTGCCGACGAAGCTGCCAAACAACTTATTGACGAAGGTAAGGCGGAGATAGTAGTGGTTTCGCTTGGGCCGCAGGGTGCTTACCTTGTTAGCAAAGACGAGAACATTCACGTGCCTGCACCATCGGTTAAAAAACTAAGCACTGTGGGCGCCGGAGACAGCATGGTAGCCGGAATGGTAGCTATACTGGCACAGGGCGGCAGCCATAAAGATATGGCGCGTATGGGCGTAGCATGCGGATCGGCAGCTACTATGAGCACCGGTACCGGATTGTTTACTAAAGAGAATGCCGAAAGGCTGTATAAGTGGCTATCCCGTTAAATTCCAAAAAGCAAATTTCAAATTTTAAATGAGCTACGAACTGCCTTAAAATCTAAAATTCCAATAATCTAACAATCTAATTATGAAATACCAGGAAGCTAAAGATATATTTGACGAACTTAAAAACTTTGAAGGCAGGGCTACCTTTAAGGGCGAGGAAACTATAATTGACTATTTTGTGCTGATGCCTAAGGCGGAGCTTGAGGATTTTGATATTAAAGGTTTTTTAGATCAGTACACCACGAGCAGCAGTTTTGAGATTGAGGGCAACCACAAGGAGGCGTACACGCTGATTGGCATTAACGAGGCAAAGCCGGATTATTTTGCCGATGCAGATTACCTTGCCAAACTTACGGTTTGGTAAATCTCAAAACCTGTCCCGAAAACGAAACAGTACTGATAGTTAGCAAATAAAATGTTAACAAAATTTAATGTTTAATTGGCTTTTTGTTACCAAAATTTTAAAGGTTAATAGCCCATCTTTGTAAAACAAACCTTCTAAAACAAATTGCTATGAAAAAGAACATCGACTTAGCGACTATCAAGAATTTTATACTTACCAATGCCCTTACAGAGAATGTGATGCTTATGCTTCACCCTTCTAATTTTGATAAATTGGTTAAGAAAGGTACCAAAAAGGTAAAATCGCTTTGCATCTCGGGCATTAATATTATTGCCGATGAGAACAACGAAATTAGCGAAGGAGAAATTGATGTGTTAGAAGTAAAATTCAACTAATATTGATTAGATAATTACTTTACTTTAACATCATACACAAAAGGCATAAGTTTGAAACTTATGCCTTTTGTGTATTTAAAATTATACCGATTGGTATATTTTATATTTAAACTTAAAAACTATAAAAAGTAATATACCGGTTGGTATATTCCGGCATCTTTCAGGATAAAACCTGCATAAAAAAAGAGACGCAAAATATGCGTCTCTTATAGCGTAACTCAAAGTCCAAAAGTGAAATATTAAGCTATTTTTTCTCAATTTCTCTTAGATTTTCCATCTTCTTATGCTCAAGGAAACCTTTAATATCTTCAAAGTGCTCTTTAACGCGTTTGTTGCCAAATTCAAATACCTTAGTTACCAGTCCGTCAAGGAAATCCCTGTCGTGCGATACCAGTACCAGCGTGCCTTCAAAAGCATTTAGCGCATCCTTAATGATGTCTTTAGTCTTCATATCCAAGTGGTTAGTAGGCTCATCCAAAATAAGCAGGTTAACCGGCTCTAACAACAGCTTTATCATGGCAAGGCGGGTTTTCTCCCCACCCGATAACACCTTGACTTTCTTGGTGGTATCATCACCGCTAAACATAAAAGCACCCAGTATATTCTTAATTTGAGTACGGATGTCACCTTCGGCAATACGGTCTATGGTTTCAAAAACAGTTAGGTCTTCATCAAGCATAGCCGCCTGGTTCTGAGCAAAGTAACCAATCTTAACATTGTGGCCCAGCTCCATTTTACCCTCAAAATTGATCTCGCTCATCATCGCCTTAACCATGGTAGATTTACCCTCACCATTCTTACCCACAAACGCTACCTTTTGGCCGCGCTCTATAACCATATTGGCGTTATTAAATACCACGTGTTCGCCGTAAGTCTTAGTAAGCCCCTCAACCACAACAGGATACTGCCCCGATCGTGGCGCTAAAGGGAACTTTAAACGTAGTGCCGATGTATCAACCTCGTCAACTTCCACAAGATCAAGCTTTTCCAACATCTTTACACGGCTCTGAACCTGAAGTGTTTTAGAGTATGTACCTTTAAAACGCTCTATAAACTCCATGTTTTCAGCTATCATCTTCTGCTGCTCGTCATACGCCTTCTGCTGGTGGGCACGGCGGTCTTTACGCAGCTCTAAGTAGTGCGAATACTTGGCTTTATAGTCGTAAATACGGCCCATAGTAACCTCTATGGTACGGGTGGTAATATTATCTACAAACGCCCTGTCATGGCTTATAACCATCACAGCCTTAGCACTATTGATAAGAAAATCCTCCAGCCACTGAATACTTTCAATGTCCATGTGGTTGGTAGGCTCATCCAGTAAGATCAGGTCGGGTTTTTGTAACAGTATCTTAGCCAGCTCAATGCGCATACGCCATCCACCGCTGAATTCAGATGTTGGGCGGGTAAAGTCCTCACGGCTAAAACCCATACCCACAAGCACTTTCTCTACTTCTGCCTCGTAATTTATCTCCTCTATCGAATAAAATTTCTCGCTAAGTTCTGATACCTTCTCAATGATCTTGTAGTACTCATCACTCTCATAATCAGTACGTACGGTAAGTTCTTCATTAAGGGCATCAATTTCGGCCTTCATTTTAAAGATGCCTTCAAACGCTTTAGATGTTTCCTCAAACACCGTAGCGTTATCCTCGGTAAGCAAATGCTGTGGCAGGTAAGCAATTACAGTGCCCTTAGGCGCTGATATTGCGCCCGTTGAGGGCTTGCTTACACCCGCAATAATTTTAAGGAGGGTGCTTTTTCCGGCGCCATTTTTACCCATAAGGGCAATCTTATCGTTTTCATTTACAGAAAAAGAAACATCGCTAAATAGCGTGGTACCGCCAAATTGTACCGAAAGTGCATCAATAGTAATCATTTACATCTTAATTTTAAAGCCGCAAAGATAATGTAATTAGGACATTACACAAATGGCATTTTGCTTGCAGATGCAAGTAATTTTTGGTAAGTTTATGATATCTAAATCGTGAAAGTCATGAAAAAATGGGTCCGCTCCGGCCTCGTGTGGGCTGGGCTTTTATACGTAATTACGATGGTTATGTTCCCGCTCATAGACCATGAACGCTTTGATACCGCTAAAATACTGTTGGGTATACCACTTTGGGCAGTTGTAGGGCTTATTATAGGATACCTTTTTGACAAGAAGAAAAAAGGGAAAAAGGTGACGAAGTAATTATTACTGCGGCATCTTTAAACAATTGATTTACAGAATTAATTACAACTTATAAATAAGATAACCATCTGTTTTAATCTCTAAATCGCCTAACAGTATTTTACTGCCATCGGGCAATTTAGCCCTTAAAGGAGCCCCAAAGTTTATGATTACGGTAATGCTTTCACCATTAAAAGTCCGGGTAAAAGTTATTACGTTTTCCTCATACTCAAGCTTTGTGTACGTGCCGTATTGCAGCGCTAATTCGCTATTTCTTAAAGCAATAAGTTTTCTATATTTATTTAAGATAGCGTTTTGCTGCCTCTCTAAAGCTTCTACATTAACCTCCCTGTAATCGGGGTTAACCTTAATCCAGGAAGCTTTAGAAGAAAATCCGGCAAAATCACGGCCATTCCATTGCATTGGGCTGCGTGATTTATCACGGTTGTGTGCATTGCCTTCTACAAGTGCTTCTTCCTTATTTTTACCATTAGCCAAGGCAAGTTTATAGTGCGTAACACCCTGAATATCTTTAATATCGCTAAACGTACTCGCAGTGGTATTGTGCATGCCAATTTCTTCGCCATAATAAATAAAGGGAACGCCTTTAGCTGTGAGTATCAGCGCGGCAAGTGCCTCTGCTCTTTCAGGTTTGCCATCTGCTAAACGATCTATCATGCGGGGCATATCGTGGCTGCCAAAGAATAACGTGGGGTAATTCGCCATATTCTTCTCCATACTTTGCAGTTCATCAAAAATTTTCTGCGCCGAGAAAGTAGGGATACTCCCAAAATTGAAGTTAAACACAACATCCAGCAAATCTGCCGACTGGTATTGCTTTAACACCTCAATTTTATCACTACCAATTTCACCCACAATAAATCGGCCTTTGTATGCACTAACAGTGGACTTTATAATACGCATGGCATTTTTTACACCACTTTGATCGATGTCAAATTTATGCTCCTGTACGCCATCTTTAACAGGATTATCCTGTGTTATTCCGTCGGTTGTAAGAAAGTTAATTACATCCAGCCTAAAGCCGTCTACACCGGCATCGAGCCAATACCTCAGCACCTTTTGCACCTCGCCTACTACCTTAGGGTTTGCCCAGTTAAGGTCGGCCATGCGCATATCAAACTTATGGTAATAGTACTGAATGGTCGCCATATCTTTTTGCCAGGCGGTACCGCCAAAAAAGGACTCCCAATTGTTAGGCTTGTCTTTCCAGATGTAATAATCCCTATACAGATTATCTTTAGATTTCCTGGATTCCTGAAACCATTTACTATCCGTAGAAGTATGGTTTAGTACCATATCCATAATTACCTTAATGCCGCGCTTATGGGCTTCTTTTAAAAACACATCAAAGTCTGCCTTAGTACCATAGGTAGGGTCAACTGCATAATAATCAGCTACGTCGTAACCATTATCCACTTTTGGCGATTTTAAAAAGGGAGTAAGCCAGATACCTTTTACACCTAACTCACTAAGGTAGTCCAGTTTTCCGGTTATCCCTTTAAAATCGCCGTACCCATCGCCATTGCTATCAGCATAGCTGGGCATATAAATTTGGTAAAAAACAGTTTCTTTCAACCATATACGAGAACCTGCCAAATCTTGCGCACATATAGCAAAGCAACTAACAAGGAAAACCACTACACATGCAAATTTAGACTTAGCAGGCTGCATTTATTATTTTTTTGATTGAATTTGATAATCTACAACCGCTTCGTTTACCAGCATCTTAGAGCCGCTATAGGTTACTTTTCCTTTTGAAGGAACCATTACCAAAACCGCCGAACTTTTAGGATCGAGCTTTATGGTAGTTGATCCTGAAACATTTTTAGCCACAAATTTTCCTGAAATAGTGTTATAAACATCTACTTTACTACCTTTCTCAACATTAACAGTAACTGTCTTATTCTCATCAAATGGGTTGTAATACAGGTAAGATGGATAAGCCTTATCATGAAAAAAATCGGTAGCAAGTAGGTCTAACTGAAGGATACCTTCTACGTTGGTATTTTTAATGATGCTTCCAAAAATACCAACGTGGCCACTGCCATAAACGCTTAATTGCGATTCCTGTGGGTTTTGACCCAATACCCAAAGCGGGCCATCGCCCTGAGCTACAGGGCCTTTAATAGCCTCATGCTCTTTGTAGTTAGATTGCTTGATTATACCCTCATAAGCGATAACACCTTTGCCAACATCCGATAATTGTGGAATTATTTCATGATCATCAGGCATGTACTGCGGGTAGAATAATTTTGATGCATTGGCAGCATTAAGCATCCATTTACCAATAGCATTAGCATACGACTGATCGTAGCGCACTATGGGTACTAAAGGCCAGGCGGCATCATACGTATTCATTAAGAAGCCGTAACCTCCGTGATCTACCGTACTGCCTACAATTCCTGAAATATCTATACCGTTCCAGTTGCCTACAAGCACACCCCAGCCTTCGCGGCAAATGGGCGTACCGTCAAAGCTCCAGTGCAGCATTTTGTTTACATCATAATCTTTACCTAATTCGGCATTAATACGCACTGCTAACTCCGCTCCAAAAGGCATAAGCAGCTCATAGGTAGGGTTTTTAGATTGCGATTGTAATGCTTTAAGTGCAGATAGCGCACCTTTTAAATACTTTTCATCACCAAACTTTTTATAAGCTGAATACAATACCCATGCATGTCCGGCTGCCGCATCCGGCTGCACGCATATATTGTTAGTCATGGGTTTCATTTTGCCGTAGTCAAAGTACGAATAGTCATAATTACCATTGAGTATTACATCGGCCTCATAAAACTTATGGGCAATTTTTCGGGCTATTTCTTCAAAACCCGGTTCGTTAGGGTATTTATCGTAAATAGCATAAAATAAAAGGTTTGGGTACACATCATACCACCAGTCGCGGCCGTAGCCACCACCCAGTAGCGCTACCTCCGGGCAGGTATTGTTCATCATAATATCCCAACCGGTTTCGCTGTTAAAATAATTTTTAAGCATGCCCACATAGTTGCGGTTTTGCTGGTTGGTTTTATCTATACCCACAAGCGTTGCCCCTAAGGTCGCCCCCATATTGGCCAAAGCCTCGTGAAACATGCCTTTGTTGTGCTCCGGACCCTGGCGTACATCGCCAATGGCGGTATAAATACCAACCACATCCTGTGGAAAGTTCTTCTGACTCTTATCGATCCATACTAAAGGCCAAAATTTTCCTTTGGCATTAAAGTCGAAAACTGTGGCATCAAAATCGTGAGCCAGCTTATTGTAATCTATAATTTTAAAGGGCTGCGGTACATCGGCCATCAGGTCTACACGCGGTATGGGCTGTTGCTTTACCTGCGCATTGGCACCTAAGGTTACAAATAGCAGGCACGGCGCTAAGGCTTTATAAATAATGTTCATGGAGTAAAGTTTATGATTTAACTAATTTGGCCGCAGCCTCTTCAATTACTTTAATATCTATATGCTCTTGTTTTTCTATGTGTTCAGGGGCTATTTTATTACCCTCTGCAATAATTTTTTTACTTAAATATATAGAGCACAGCTGCAGCAGGGCTATAATACCAATGGCATAACGCAGTGCAAAATCTTCTGAAACTACATAATACAGCACTAAAAATGTTCCTGCCCCTAAAAGCCTGCCGGCATACAGGCCCGCTTCATGGTTAAGTATATAAGTAAATTCGCCTCTCTTTTCTATGCGCGATACGATGTCTATAACGCGTAACTGGATTGGAAAATACGCCAGATCCATCAATGGGCGTGCCATAAGCAATAAGAGTAAAAATACAATTACCCCGGTTTGATTAAACAAAAACCCATTAAGGCATGCCCCAACGGCAAAGAGTATGAGCCCTACCGAGAAAGTTTTTATCCTGTCAGATGGTTTACTGAAACGCCCTATAAAGTAAATAATGATGGCTGCCAACACAGCGCCTATAGATTGAGCGTTGCCTAATGCACCTTCTTCACCCAATATTTTAAAGATAAGCATGGCGGGTGCTGTTACCAAAAATCCCTGTGCAAGGCCCTTAAAAAGTGCTAAAGACAATAATTTGTACCAAAGCGAGTGAAATTTAAAGAAGATATACTGCTTTTGCACCGGATTTTCGAACCGGCCCATAAAGCATACTACCGATGCCAAAAACGTAATTACAAACACCACTCCTGTAATGGTTAAGTAGGCGGTATGCTTATCTGCCTCACCTGTTTTAGATTGTATGAACCAGCCTATGGTAGCAGGTACCGCAATGGCTATAATAGTGTAAATAAAGGTTTCCAGCCCGTAATAGTAGTTACGGTTTTCATCGTTTGTAATAGATATGGCAAGGTAATCCCGGTTAGACCAGTATAATCCGAAAGATAACCCCATAGTGATGCCCGCAACAGCTATACCGGTAAGGTCTAACGTTTTTAACGACATCATAATAACCATAGATACACCACTGAGCATCATCCCAATAGAGTACAATGTTTTTATATTAAAATGCTTTAAAAGAAAGCCGTTCAGTAAAAACGTAAGCGGTATACCTGTGTATATAGCCAATTGGTAAATAACAACCTTAGAAGTGTCATTTGAGTTTCGCATTATGTAAGCCGCCACAAAAATATCTATTACCGGCAGTACTAAAGCATACACCAAATTGGTTAACGTAAGGATGCGAAAATTGTGAGTCTGACTTTTAAAATGGTCAAACTCAGATGTAAGTTTCTTAAACATAGGAGTTTATTTTAAAAGTGAGAGTATTTCGTTTATAGAAAATTTAGCGCCACAAACAAACTCATCTGATGCTCCGTAATATACCGTTACAGTATCGCCATCAGGCTCTACAATGTGGCCGTTGGTAAACACAACATTGCCAAAAAAGCCGCTTATTTCATAGTCGGCGGTAGGTACCATAATTGGTTCCTCTGCTCTGGCAATTACTTTGGTTGGGTCGTTAAGGTCTAATAAAAATGCACCCAGGCAATACTGGTGATTTTCGTTAGCTCCATGGTAAATTTCCAGCCAGCCCTTGCTTGTTTTGATAGGAGCGGCACCCGCACCTACCCTCTTGCTATCCCAATTGCCTTTTCTTGTTTTAACAATGCAGCGGTGGTTGCCCCAGTGTACACCATCCGGAGATGACGCTATCCATATAAAATTACCGCCGATATCTACACTACTTGGACGGTGCAGTGCGTAATACAGCCCGTTTATTTTCTCCTCAAAAATGGCGCAGTCCTTATTATGTGCCGGTAATATCATACCGTGTTTTTCAAAATGCTTCCAGTCCGTGGTAGTACGCAGGCTTACACCTACGCCATTATCTGACACCGATGTAAAAGTCAGGTAATACTTATCCTCTATTTGGGCTACACGACAATCTTCTATACCAAAGGTTTCCATTATGCCCTCGCCTACTAATGCCGGATACTCTTCCTGTTCATAAAAGTTTATGCCGTCATCGCTGCACAAGAGCCTTAAATGCGATAATGTGGTTAGATAATCTAACAATTTATAATTAATTACCCTTGCATCTGTCGCTACAAGCTCCGGATCATTTTTGTCAATTTCCATAATGGTTACGTTGCCGTCACCGGTTAATATAGGGAAAGAAATAACCCCCTCTTTTTGCTGTGGCCTTTCGGCAACACGCACAATAAGCCAGGTTTTGCCCTTAAAGGTAAATACCCCGGGATTAAGCAGGCAGGTAATCTCTAAGCCCTCAGTACTTGGCTTAAGATCATTAGGAGATAGCAGTGGATTTTGTACAAAACGCTTTGCAATGTCTTTCATACTTTTTAGTTGTAATATATTAGGGTCAGCCCAGACCTTTGAGCGTCTGAGCCAACCCAAATTTAATTAATATCCGGGATTTTGCGTAAGCGTACCGGCAGAACCGTCAATTTCTAATTGTGGTATAGGATATAACATATGCTTAGGCTGAAAACTCTTGCCATGTGCCGTTAACACCTGTTGTGCAATACCCCAACGCTTAAGGTCGAGCATGCGTTGATTTTCAAAACCAAGCTCTACCCTTCTTTCGTGAATCAGCCAACTCTTAACAAGAGCACTATCGGTTGATGCAGGCCTGTCCGGCAGCGTACCCGCCGGTGGAACTACTCCTGTAGCATCAACGCCATTTCGTGCCCTTTGGCGTATTTGGTTTATAATATCTACCGCACCGGCATAGTCGCCGGTTTCAAGTAAAGCCTCAGCCTTCCATAACAGCGCATCGGCATAACGCATATAGATCTTATTATTAGGCGCATCATCATTCCCCTCATTAGCACCGTTAAGGCTACCCAGCATTTTGTTTACGTTTTGGTTAGGGACATCAACCGTATAAAGAAGCCTTGGGTCGTTTGCTTCAAACTCATCAATAAAACTTTGCGAAGGAGCAAAAAAGCCCCAACCCAGCGGCGCACAAATTCCGTTACCTCTGCGTGGTGTTGCATTGGTTTGATGATCAAAAGAAAATATAACTTCATTATCAGTATATTCACTGGTGAAATTTTCGAAGTAATTCGCATTCAGGCTAAACCCTAATCCTGTTAATTCGTCTACCAAAAGCGGCACCGCAGCCCAGTTTTGGTTATATAGTTCAGATTTTGCCATAAGTGCAATAACTGCACCTTTAGATACGCGCCATCTTTCGGCTTCCGAAGAATATTTAGAGTTTGGCAATAAATCTTTAGCTAAAGCTAAATCTCCTTTTATCTGATCCCAAATAAGGGCCTTATCCTTACGCACAGCTACTGCAAAAGCCTCATCCAGGGTTTGAACCGGCTCTAAAAGCAACGGAACGTCTCCAAAATTTGTAACCAACGAAAAGTAGTAATACGACCTTAAAAAGTAAGCCTCGCCTAATAATTGATTTTTTCTCGCCTCAGAAATTCCTGTGGCAGCCTCGATATCATCCCGTTGTAACGAAGCCATAACCAGGTTAATACGCTTTATGCCTTCATAATTATACACCCATAACCCGTTTGGCCCTCCGTTAGTAGAGGTAAACGTAAAATTATTTATCTCATCTATCCAGGGCTGATCGCCATCGGCATTCCACTTTTTCTCCATATCGTCTGATGCGATATCCTGCATTACGTAGTCATTCTGAAAAACAAGTCCGTTAGGCCAGTCCCACTGTGCAAGTATATTTAACCTGTTAGAGAGAAGGTCGTACGATGACTTTACCGAATTTTCAATTACATCAATAGTAACCAGCCCTTCTTCAGTAACTAATCCCGTTGCCTGCGTATCAAGATCATCATCGCAGCCGGCTAAAGCAAAGAAACCTGCGATTAGAGTAACTTTTATTATATTTTTCATTGCTATTTTTTTTAAAGTTTTATTCTGGCACCAAAAAGAACAGCGGATGCCTGAGGGTATGTTCCCTGGTCTATTAGTGATGTAGATTCCGGATCAAGGCCTGTATAGTCTGTAAACGTTAACAGGTTTTGTCCTGATACATATATACGCATATTATCTATACCCGGTATGTCGCTGTTAAACGTGTAGCCTATTTCTATATTTTTTAATCGCAGGTAAGAGGCATCTTCTATAAAAACGCTCGAGATCCTGCTACCACCGTTATCATTTTGTGTAACCCTTGGTATCGTGTTGCTTGTGCCCTCTCCATTCCAACTGTTTAATACCGCTGTAGTTGAATTAAATGGACGGCTATCATAATCTAATATCTGTTTAATATCGTTATAGCGGTCTACATCATTAACACCCTGCAAAAGGAAAGAAAGATCGAAGTTTTTGTACGAACAATTAAATGCGAAGCCGTAAGTTAGCTTGGGTATAGAACTGCCTATGTAAGTACGGTCATCGGCATTAATCTGTCCATCACCATTAAGGTCTTTAAACTTTATATCACCGGGCTGTGTATTGGCAGCATTAGCGTATAAGTGCGAACTAACCTCGTTGGCATTTTGATAAATACCTTCAAATTGGAAACCGTAATACGAGTTTATAGGCTGTCCTACTTCGGTTCTGGAACGGGTACCCGGGCTATCTAAATACGGAACATTCCTGTTAAGTTTGGTTACGTTGTTAGAAAGCGTGGCAAGGTTTGCGTTAATGTTATATTTAAACATCCTGTCGTTGTTGTTTAAATTTATTGCAAGTTCGAAACCTTTATTTGTTACCGATGCCGAATTTGTGCTCGTAGATTGCAAGCTGCCTATAATCCTTGGCGGGGTAACGTAAAGTAAAATATCATCGGTATCTTTTACAAAGTAGTCAGCTGAAAAGCTTAGCTTGTTATTAAGTACCGAAACATCAAGGCCTATGTTTGTTTGGGTTGTTGTTTCCCATTTAACATCAGGATTTCCTAAACGCAATAAACTTGGGTTAGCACCTAATGAGTATAAGTTATACCATTGCCAGTTTTCAATTTCCTGATTACCTGTTTGGCCCCAGCTGCCTCTTAACTTTAAGTTTGATACCCATTTGGAATCTGCCATAAAGCTTTCGTTAGAAAGGATCCAGCCTGCTGATGCAGACGGAAAATATCCCCATCTGTTGTTAGGCCCAAAACGCGAAGAACCGTCGGCCCTAACTGATGCTGTTGCAAAGTATTTATCTTTATAACCGTAGGTTCCTGATGCAAAGTAGGATAATAATGTCCAGCTTGTCTGGCTACCCGAACTATTTGGATAAGGCAACGAAGCACTACCAACGTTTCCAAAATTTAAGTACTGAAATGCGGGGGTAGTATTTTCAAAATTAGACCTGCTGCCTCCAATACCCGATTGGGTGTATTTAACACTTTCTACACCTAACAATGCATTGATACTGTGCACTTCGTCTAACGTCTTTACATAATTAAGAGTATTAGACCATGTAAAGGTTACATCCTGGTTTCTGTCTTCGTTAAGGCTGTTTGGCCTGTTATTCCTTCCTAAGCCGTAATATTGCGTATCGGGGCTGCCAATATTAGGATCGCCATAATTTTGTGCAAAATTTTTGTTGTGTATAAACCTGATGTCAGCTCCAAGATTAGTCCTGAATTTTAGCGATCTGTCGCTTAAAAAATCATACTCAGCATATACGTTACCAAACGTTTGGAACATGTCCCGCTTATCATTGGTAAAATGTACTATAGCAAGTGGATTTGAGCTAAATTCATAATTTTTGCTCCATCCTTCGTTAGGGCCGGTGTAGAAAGGGAGGTCGGTATATGGGTCCTCTGCCGAGTATGTAGGGTCGTTAACATCTTTATAAACAGGGATAACTGGTGGGCGTATTAACGCATGGCGTATTACTCCCGGCGCATCTCCGCTGGACGATAAGCGATCCTGAGATGAATATGTTATTTGCATATTACTTCCTACGCTTAAGCGATCGGATAATTTAGCATTAATATTAGTCCTGAAATTTACCCTTTTGTATTTGTCGTTATTTTCTGTAACTATACCATCAATACCGTAGTAACCGCCTGATATAAGGTATTGCACCTTATCGGTAGCGCCACTTGCCGATAGCTGTACATTATTTGACAGGCCGGTAGTAAATAACTCATTTAACCAGTCGGTATCAGCTAAATCGGTTCGCGTAGCCCTGTCCAAGGTATAAGGATTTAAGGCAGGATCTCTGCCAGCCGTATTGTTCCATGCACGCTCTTCCATTGTAAGGTATTGCTCGGTATTTAACAGCTTTGGCAAATTAGTCGCATAGTGAACGCCTGTAAATACATCTAACTCCAGGCTTGTTTTACCCTCGGTACCTTTTTTAGTTGTAATAACTACAACACCGCCAGCGGCCCTTGAACCATATATTGCAGTAGAAGCCGCATCTTTTAAAACAGTCATCGATTTGATATCTGCCTGATTTAAGAACGATATGTTGCGTGTTTGCACGCCATCAACTACATATAATACATCGTTATTATTTAAACTGCCTTGTCCTCTAATTCTTATCTGTACACCGTCTCCGGGTGCTCCTGTGCTTGCCGCAACAAATACACCTGCTACCTGGCCTTGTAGCGCCTGGCCAACATCGGGTATTCTTGTTTTAGAAAGATCCTGCATATTTACCTGCGCCACGGCGCTGGTAATAGAAGCTTTACGTTGTCCTGTATAGCCGGTAACAACAACCTCACTTAACTGCTTAGCATCCTCGGCTAATACTACATTAAGAGTAGTATCGCCTGTTACGGTTTCTTCTTTTGTAACATAACCTACGTAGCTAAACACTAACACTGCGTTTGTGCCTACATTAGTTATAGTATAATTTCCGTCAAAATCTGTAGTGGTGCTTATAGTTGTTCCTTTAACAACCACATTGGCCTGTGGTAATGGCCCTGTAGCATCAGAAACTGTACCCTTAACGGTTTGCGCATACATGACGCTTCCTGATAACAGGGTAAACACCAGTAATAAACTGAAAATAATTTTTTGGCTCATATCAATAATGCTGACTTGTTAATAATTAGTACTTGTTTTTTCATCGTAGTTAAAATGGGTTTGGGTTTGTGATAGTGTAACTATATCGTTTGAGTGATAAAAGTATTATATAGCTGCGAAAAGCAGTGTACACTATTTATTCAATAGTGTACACTAACAGAAAAACCACTGATTGTTAGTTATTTGAAAAAGAAACTTCTTTTACTTTATACTGTAATTGATAATTTTTAGGGGTGGTATTATACGTTTTTTTAAACTCCCTGTAAAAATAGGAACGGTTGTTAAAGCCCGATTTATAGCAAATCTCTGAAACCGTAAGCACATTTTTACGCAATAGTTCAGCAGCATATTTTAATCGTATGGTACGTATCAGGTCGGCCGGAGCCATGCCTAAGAGTTCTTTTGTTTTTCTGTAAAGTTGTGATGCACTAATGCCCAGTTCTTTTTCCAGGTAAGCACCCTGCAAATTTTCGTTATCAATATTTTTACGAATGACATCTATTACTGACCGCGCAAAAGTTTTCTCGTTATTTTGAAGGGGCACATCGGCAACTATTGAACCTACAAGGCTATCCTGCGTAAAGTGTTGCAATATCCTCTCTTTTTCTTCAAGAAGCTTTTGTATACGTATCAATAAATGATCCGGGTAAAAGGGCTTCGGAATATAAGAATTAGCACCATTCTCTAATCCTTCTATCCTGTGCTCTACCGAATTTTTTGCGGTTAGCATTATAAACGGTATGTGGCATGTTCTTACATTGGTTTTTATGTTACGGCACAGCTCTACGCCGTCCATAAGCGGCATCATTACATCGCTTATGATGATATCTGGGAGTTGCTGCTCTGCGAGCTCTAGTGCCTCTACTCCATTATTTGCTGTAATGATCTTGTATTTTGCCGACAGCAAATCGTTAAGGAACAGGTGTATCTCTTTCTCATCTTCTACTATCATTACCATTTTCCTGTTGTCTTCAACCGCATTTAGCGTTGATATCTTTAACGGAACGCTTTCATCGTCAGGCTCGGTTTCTTCAACCAGATTTTTAAGGTGGTTTGATATTAAAACAGTAGAAGATAGTTCCATATCAATTTCCTTATCTGCAAACGCAGCCTTTTCGCAGGGAACTAAAATAGTAAATGTAGTAGCTTCATCGGCTACGCTCGATACAAGTATCTCGCCCCGTAAAACGGTAACAAGTTTTTTGATATAGGCCAACCCAATACCGGTCCTGAATAACTCAGTATCGCTGGATTGGTTTGTGTCTGAAAGAAAGAATCGGTCGAATAACGAATCCAGTTTTTCTTTGGGTATGCCTTTTCCACTGTTTGTAATGGTTATGTTAAGGGTTTTAATATCTTTATCGTCTACACTGCACGTAAGGGTTATTGTGCCGTTATTGGGCGTATATTTAAAGGCATTAGACATTAAGTTGAATATGATTTTTTCCAGCTTATCCTTATCAAACCATCCCGGCATAGCCGAGGGAACATTCAATTGATATTTAATATTTTTATCCATTGCCCAATCATCAAAGAGTTCGGCAATTTGCTCTATAAGATTAACAAGGTCGAACTTCTTCACGGTAACTTCCAGCGAATCGTGTTCAGCCTTTCTAAACTCAAGCAACTGCTGTGTAAGGAACAACAACCTCGACGCATTGCGCTGAATCATGTATATAAACTTCTGGTTACGGTCTGTAAGATTTTTAGCCTCAGCCAGTTTTTGTACAGGACCCACAATTAATGTAAGCGGGGTTAAAAACTCATGGGCAATGTTGGTAAAAAAGGTGAGCCTGTTTTCGTGCAGCTCTTCTTCATTCTTCCTGAAAAGTATGTTGTTCTTTAGCGACTGCCTTTTTAAATAATAACTCCTCACAAAAAGGATAAAGGATATAGCCAGGAATAAATAAATTGCAATGGCCAGGTTAGACTGCCACCAAACCGGCTTTATCGTAATATCTATAGCGTGAACTGCATTGCTCCATACGCCATCGGCATTGCTCCATTTCATCCACAGGGAGTAATTTCCACGAGGCACGTTTGTAAAAGAAATAACCTTCCTGTTATCGATATTATTCCAGTTTTTATCAAAACCTTTTAGCTGATAGGCAAACCGGCACTTATCGTTATTGGTGTAGGTTAGTGCGGCCAAGTGAATATCGAAAAAATTTTGATCGTGCTTTAGGCTTATGGATGGATACGTAGTAGAATTTGGCGCGATTACTAACCCCTGATAATATGGATTTGGCTGATTTTGACCGCTTATCCTGTCAATCAGAAGATGGGGAACCACAGTTGATTCTCTTATTTGTTGCGGCAAAAAATAGTTGAATCCCTTAATACCTCCCATAAAAATATAACCCGATGCCCTATCAAGATAAAATGCGCCATCCGAAAATTCATTGTTTTGCAACCCTTCGTTTTTGGAGTAATTGGTAAATTTAGACTGTCCTACATTAAAATCTGACAGGCCAAAGTTAGTGCTTATCCATAGGTTTGATTTATTTACCGGGATTATGCCATGAATGGTATTGTTTGGTAATCCGTCTTTAACGGTGAAGTTTTTAAATACGGCCTCGCCGTCTTTATTTATATGTTCCAGTACATTTAGCCCAAAGCTGGTACCTATCCATAATTTATCAGCATCATCTTTAACAAGGCATAAAATATCGTTGTTAGAAAGGCTTTGAGGGTTATTAGCGACGTTTTTATAGGTGCGGAATTTTCCTGTGCGCTTATCAAACAGGTTGAGTCCGCCAAGACGGGTACCCACCCAAAGTTCATTATTGTTTTTTGGTACTATAGAAAATATAATATTGCTACTAAGCATGCCATTCGCACCGGTTCCGGCAACATATCTTTTAAAGTGAGTAACTCTCAATTTATTACCTGCCCGCTCTATTTTGCACTTAATCATACCGTAGCCACTGGTGCCTAAATAAATGTATCCATCAGTATCCTGATATATGGCATATGTAGATTTAAAATAATCACATGCAGCGGCTCCCTCTATTTCCTGCCAGCTAATAATTTTTGACTTGGACTGATCGTAAACTGAAATCCCGTCGCCATCGGTACCTATAAAAATAAGGTTGTCTTTGCCTTTGCATAAAGCAAACACAGCATTATTTAAAGCACTATTGCCCGCATTAAAATTTTGATATTTGAGCGGTTTATCTGGATTAAGATAAAAATCTTCCGAAAAATGAAATAACCCTTTGCCTTTTGTGCCTACCCAAAAAGAATTTTCTCCCGATTTTAAAAATGACCGCACTATACCGCCATCCAGTTCGGGTAATTGTGCTTTAGATATAAGGTTAAATGCCTTTTTAAGTGGGTACATTTTAAAAACACCGTCGCCATCGGTCCCTGTCCATAATACATTCTCACTGCCCTGAATCAAGGTGGTTATCTTTTGGTTTTTAAGGTATTTTTGCCACGGCACATTTATCTTACTTCCGTTTACATCTACAATAGTATAACCAAACCTGCCTGAAAGTACCAGGCCTTGCGGTATGTGGCCAAAAATCGCATCAATATTCTTTTCTGCTATGGTTGTTATTGCATTGCTGTTTAAGGTACGTATCACTGCGTCGCCCTTTGTATCAACCATGCAAACTTTGTTGCCTGGTAGTACATCAAACGTTTTTACACTACCCGAAACTAATATTGTTTTAGATATTACTTTTTTACCATTGCCATCAGTTATAATAGTGAGGGCATAAAGGCTATTGTCATCAACTAACACCAGTAATTCGCCGACTGTAGAAAATTCTATCTTCCTTATGCTCTTTGCATTAATTCCGGAGCCTTTAAGAGTCAAAAACTCATTACCATTATAATAACCAAGTCCCCAATCTTTAACCGCACAAAATACCTCTTTAGAGCTGTTTAGCGCGATATTGAATTCCGATTCCGATAATGGCGGTTTATTGCTCCTGGAAAAATAATAAGGAGTAAATTTATCCGTCTTCTTATTATAACAATTTATACCGTGCAGCGTTACTATCCAGATATCACCGGTTTTATCCTCATCAATTTTAAGAATAACCTGATTGCTAATAGCGTTTTTACCTGCCGGGTCTGGCCTGAAAATTTTAAATTCATTCCCGTCGTAGCGGTTTAGTCCGTCCCACGTTCCTATCCAGATAAGATTTTGAGAATCCTGAAAAATGTAGTTTATAGAACTGTTAGATAATCCTTTAGTATTATCTAACTGCTCTAACGAATATCTTATGATTGGGTTTTCAGAGTTCGAATCGCTTGTACCGGTGCTTACTTTTTGCAGCCGTGATGGCATGATATCCTGAGCTACAATCGTATTGCAAGTGGTGAACACTCCAAATATTAAGATGATTATTAAATATATATTTTTCAAGGAGTAATTTTCTATAACTGTTCAATGTCAGATACAAAAAAAGGACAGACGCCACCAATTACAATTCGAATGCTTAATGTTGAAAATCATTTTTACTTCCCCCTTAAACATACCCGACACTAACAAATATACAAACTAAAATACTTAAAAATAGTTAACTATCTCACCAAGTTTGAATATCTAACAATTATAATGATGCAAAATTATCTTTTATATAAAAATATAAATTAGTATATCTTAATCAATATTTAAATTATCGTTAGTTGAAAGAGAGCATTAAGAGAATTGCTTTTAAAAAAAATAAAGGCCGGATTAAAATCCGGCCTTTGCTTACACTGTAATGTCGTTTTCGGGTTCCGCGTAGTCACTTATCGGGTGCTCTTCGGTGTGCGTGTTAAAGTTGCTACCGGTTGTCTTGTGGTTTTTATCATGGCCCTCAACCTTTACTATCTTATTATAAACACCAAGCAATAGAAAAGGCGCAGCCCACTGTCCTACAAAAAGCGCAGACTTGTCTTTGCCAATAATTTTAAGTGTTGCAGAGGCTGCCATAGAACCTAATGCTGCCCATAGAAAAATATCTGAAGGTAGTTTAGAAGTTTGGGTTTCAATAGCCTTTGCAACAGGCCCTTCGGAATGATCATTTTGAATTACTGACATAATAATCGGATTAAGTTGTTTATATTTTTTTTGGAATCATAAAATTACTTAACCATGTTGTACGCCGGTGTTAATAGCGTGTTATGGTGTGTTAAACGTTTTACTTTCATATTGTTAGTATTTTACCTACCAAACGTTATATGCTTCATCTTTTAAATTTAATTCAAAATGGGTTTTGATACTAAAGTTTTCTTAATCATTAATGCAGCCCAAACTAAATGGGTAATTTTAAGTGCATTTCTTAAACAAAATTACTTATAATGAAAAAAGACGACACACCTTCTAACGAAAATGCCAAGTTACAGGATCTGGAAAAAAATAGAGAATACAGCGAAAATCAATTTATTACTACCGATCACGGCGTAAAGATAAACAACGACCACAACTCGCTAAAGGCGGGCGAACGAGGGCCTTCTCTGCTTGAAGATTTTATAATGCGCGAAAAAATTACGCATTTTGACCACGAACGAATTCCGGAACGTATAGTGCATGCACGTGGATCAGGAGCGCATGGTTACTTTGAGGCTTTTGGTAATGTAGGCGAATATACTAAAGCAGGGTTCCTTAGTGACACCACAATTAAAACCCCCGTGTTTGTACGCTTTTCTACCGTTGCAGGCTTTAGGGGATCGACCGATTTGGCGCGTGACGTGCGTGGTTTCGCCATAAAATTTTATACTCAGGAAGGTGTGTTTGATATGGTGGGCAACAACATACCTGTATTCTTTATACAGGATGCCATGAAATTTCCTGACCTCGTACACGCAGTAAAACCTGAACCGCATAATGAAATACCACAGGCGGCATCGGCTCACGATACCTTTTGGGATTTTATTTCACTAATGCCTGAAAGTACGCACATGATAATGTGGGCCATGAGCGACAGGGCAATACCCCGCTCCTACCGTATGATGGAAGGTTTTGGTGTACATACCTTTAGGTTTATCAACAACGAAGGCAAATCCACTTTTGTAAAATTCCACCTAAAACCAAAACTTGGTACGCATGCCGTAGTGTGGGATGAGGCACTTAAAATATCGGGCAACGACCCTGATTTTCACCGTCGTGACCTGTATGATAATATCGAAATGGGCAATTTCCCAGAATGGGAATTTGGGGTGCAGTTAGTGCCTGAAGAAGATGAACACAAATTTAACTTCGACCTGCTGGATCCTACAAAAATAATCCCAGAAGAAATGGTGCCGGTAACTAAAATAGGCCGACTTGTGCTTAACCGTAACCCTGATAACTTTTTTGCAGAGACGGAACAGGTGGCTTTTCACCCGGGGCATGTGGTACCGGGTATAGACTTTAGTAACGACCCACTACTACAGGGCAGGCTATTTTCGTATACCGATACGCAGCTATCGCGATTAGGGAGTCCTAACTTTCACGAAATACCAATTAACCGCACTATTGCTCCTATGCACAATAACCAGCGCGATGGCCACATGAGGCAGGAAATAAATGTGGGCCGCACAAGCTACAGTCCTAACTCATTAAACAATGGCTATCCTGTTCAGGCTAAAGAAGCCGAGGGCGGTTTTGTGAGCCACTATGAGCGTGTTGAAGCACATAAAGTGCGTGAGCGCAGCGAAAGCTTTGCAGATCATTTTAGTCAGGCGGCCTTGTTCTTTAACAGCCAGACAGAGCCGGAAAAAAACCATATTATTAAAGCGCTGCGTTTTGAGCTAAGCAAGGTAGAAACCGTTGCCATACGTGAGCGTATGTTAGGATTACTTAATCAGGTTGATAAGAAATTAGCACAGCAGGTAGCCGCAGGTCTTGGCCTTGCTGTTCCTGCGCAGCCGGAAAAACCTATGAACCATGGCGTGGGCGCGGATGCCGATCCTAATAAGCACGAGCCAAAGCCGGTAGATAAAAGCTACCAGCCCTCTCCTGCCCTAAGCATGGTAAACAACCCAACCACCACTAAAAGCATAGAAACCCGCCAGGTAGCCTTTATATGTGGCGAGGGTGTTAGCGAAAAATCACTTAACTCGCTTAAAAAAGCATTAGAAGCCAAGGGCGCAACAGCTAAAATTGTAGGTCCGCACGCAGGAAATATCACAGGCGATGCCGGTACTGCTATTAAGGTAGATTTTGCGTTCTTCTCTTCGTCATCGGTATTGTTTGATGCTGTTTATATGCCTTCATCTAAAAACAATTCAGCTTTAGCAGATAATGATAATGTTATTGAGTTTATTAACGATGCTTACAGACATTGTAAAGTTATAGGCTTTGATGCCGATTTGGATAACCTTATAACAAAAACTACTATTGGCAATAAACTGGCCGGTGGTAAAGATTCAACATTACCGGGGATTGTAATTAACAACAGCGCTGTTAAAGCATTTAATGATGATTTTATAACCCAAATGGGCAACCACCGCATTTGGGAACGCGAACCGAAAATTTCTGAATAGATAATTATTAAGGGAAGCATTTGCTTCCCTTTCTTTTACAAATGGCAGCAAAACGTATTTATAACCAGACTTCGTTATTCGGGCCGCTGTATGCCTACCTTGTAGTGCTGTCGCCACCTAAAAAGGTAATAACTGATATTGCTGCTATAAAGCAGCAACTAAATGCAATAGCGAATATTTCAGAAAGCAACCTGCACTCTAAAGCACATATTACACTAACAGACAAACTTACCGATGACGTAGATTTTACCAACACAGTAAGGGAACTAATTGGAGACAACGAATCCTTTACAATTACTGTTAACGGCTGGGGCGCATTTGATCACATCCATAGTGTAACAATATATCTCAAAGTTGAGAACGCGGAGCCAGTAATACAACTATCATCAAAACTAAAATCTCCCGCTCCTACGCCGCATATTAGCCTTGCGAAGAAAATTTCTCATGAAACATACCATGAACTCTTACCTTATCTTGAGAATTTAGATTACTCAGCAACATGGACATGTACAGAGATACTTGTTTTACGTAAACTAATGAGTGAAAAACATCTGGGTTTTAAAGAATCATTTAGCATACCATTAACAAAACATTTATGAATATCTTAAGTCACGTTGCTTATGTGTTTTGTAAATTCAAATTAAAATAGCAAACCATGGACGATATAACTAAAGCACTCTTTTCTGCTTCAAGGCAGGGAAATGTACCGGTACTAAAAGAAATTTTTGCCCTTATAAATAATGTAGATGTAATTGATGAGCGCGGCTATACCCCTCTTATTATTGCAGCATATAATAACCAATACGATGCTGTAAAAGCACTTTTGTATGCCGGGGCAGATATAAATGCTACCGATGGCAGCGGCAACACCGCACTAATGGGCGCCTGCTTTAAAGGATATGAAGATGTGGCGCAGCTGCTTATTGCAAATGAAGCCGATGTAAATGCTATGCACGGCAATGGCGGTACAGCTTTGATGTTTGCTATTATGTTTGGCAGAAACAATATGATTGACTTACTTTTAGATAATGGAGCTGATATTTTAATTAAAGATAAGCGCGGACTGTCTGTATTAGACATAGCGAACCAGCAACGTAACACTTTTGCTGCCGAAAAAATGGAAAGAATGATCGCGCAGGAGTAATTTGAGTGAAATAAAACATAGTGTAGACTAAAATTCACCTTGTAGCTGACAATTCGATGTTGATTATGATTTGAATCCAAAGTAGAAGTTGCCGGATTTTTCATTTATCAAAAATATAACAAACAAAAAACCCTTCAAATAATTGAAGGGTTTTTACCTTTTGTAGCTTTACGGGAGAATTTTCGAACCATTTTATAGATGATTTAAGAGATGTTATCGTCCGAATTTGTAAATCTTTCCTTTTGAGAGGGATTTGAACTTAACCTGCGTAAACCTGTATAAATTTGATTTTATATTTCAAAATGCCGCGTAATTGCCACAACTATTCTGGACCAACAAAGCGAAATTTGATGATAGCTCCTATATTTGTACAATTAGGAGAAGAAGGACCGGAGATTAGAGATAGTATCCTGTCCAGTTATTATCACATGTAGCTAAACCGATTGTTTTCAAAGGATAATAGGTTGAATGAATACATTGTTTATGACTTTCTTAATAAACAATATACAACATTAAAGCATATGCAAAATTTTTCAGAAGCTAGAATATACCTTAATGAAAACAAACAAAGCAATTAAGTTATGAGATTTTTATTCATTATATTCCTTACCCTGCAATCTTTTGCAGCTATAAGTCAGGAAATCTTCTCCTATGAACGTAAAATTGACACGTTGAAACTATATAACCATCAGGAATACAAATTTTTAAACGATGCAGATAAAATAAATCTCTCCGGTACATTGATAGCCCCGAGGACGGAGTATTCAAAGGTGGCTATAATTATCCCGGGAAGTGGTAAAGATACGAGATACTCTCATTTTATACTTGCTGAAAAGTTATTGGAGGCCGGAGTGGCTGTCTTCAGGTTTGACGAACGAGGGGCGGGAAAATCTGAAGGAAAATATTCTGAACTGGCCTCTGATTTATCTATGGACCTGAAGTATTGTTATGACGGACTGTTACATGAATTACCTGATAAAAAAATCGGATTTATAGGTCATAGCCTGGGCGGTATGGCAGCACTGCAGGCTGTAAAAAACCTGTGCGACCCAAATTTTTTGGTTTTGATAGAAACTCCTATTATAAAAAATGGTTCTTTTATTTTGAATCAAATAGAAATGGATTACGATAATGCACTCCCTGAAGTTATTCGTAAAGGGAAAAGTAAAGCGGAAATCCTTACATTTTTAAAATCTTATTTTGCGACCATATCAAATAATCCCCTTGAAAAGCGTACCTATTTTAAGCAATACATTAAAAATAAAAATTTCAACAGTAAATTTATTGCGCTTATGGATGACATGTTTCTTATGGAGATGTTACGCATAAGTCAAGAAGATATTCTAAAAGGTTATTCCGGACCCACCCTTTACGTTAGCGGCACTAAAAATAAGGTAATAAATCATCTTCAGGAAATTGAACTGGTTGCCTCTTTTAAAAGTCCAAATATCGTTATAAAAACATATGAGGGCTTAAATCATTGGCTTACTGACCGGAATGCAGTTGTAGGATCATCTCTTTATCAAATGGATGAAGAGCCATTGAGAGAAATTATCATGTGGATTTTAAAAAATTGACACACATATTAGGCAAACCATAACTATGAGGTTTAATAATCCGACCAAAATGAATAAACCTTATGAACTTTCGTAATGCTACGACATCGGGGCTTGGGTGGAATCAGGGGATATAATTGGCTCAATTTTCCCTGAAAATTTCACAATAGAAAAAAATGGTTTCGAACCGCTATAGCCAACAATGTATTGATATTATATACAAATTAACCATATATAGCGCAAAAAAAAACCGGACAAACGAAATAATTTTCGATTGTCCGGTATAGTAGCCCTGACGGGAGAATTTTCGAACCATTTTATGGATGATCTAAAGAAGCTAACCCTAAAAAATTATGTAAACTAACTTTTTCCACGGCCGTTTCATTATGCCAAGGAACTCCAGTCGAAAACCTAATATTAATTATTGGTTTTTTGAAACCACAGAAACATTAAAATAATTGTATAGAAAATCACGCATTAAGTACTTCGGTCTAGCTGCCTTCTGTCCATTTAAACTGTAGAACACACTAATAGAAATACTTAATTTTGGGTCGTAATACCTTGCGCCATAATAATAATTACCGGTTTCTTCATTACGCTCTTTGCCGTTAAATTTAAACGGGCTGTTGGTAGAGTTGAGGTGTTCATCGGTTAACGTTTCTCCAAATGGAAGATATTCCATATGCTGGCTCACAACACCGGCAGGGTTGGTTATATATCAGCTGCTGCCCAAATAATATGAGTGGAAGTAAAAGATACTCAGCATACCCACCGTGTGCGTTGTGGTTATATTTACCTATTCTTCTACACGCGGTGTTAGGCAGGTTTACATTAAATTTTGGTGGGCGATGCTATCCTCTCATTATAAACTGAGCACGGCCTACTCCAGTATTACTTGCACTCCCCATAAAATCCATATTGGATCCAAGGATGTCCAGTTCATCGAAATTATTATGTTTGTCGGATAGAAATAAAGCTACTGGTATTAAATCAGTTTTCAATATAACGGAAAAACTATTGTGATTTCATCAATGCAAATGTCATTAAATAGCAATTACTTAATTCTGAGAGCATCTAAATATAAACAACTACCGAAACTATTATACATTGAACCTACTGAATTTGGATAAAATTCAGTAGATTGCTTGGATACAATCTTTAAAATGGGCAAAAAATTAACTTTACAATCATCCACATAATTGTACCGATAACTCATTTCCTTTATTCCTTTAGTAAATTTTATTTTTTTTATATCTTGTATAAAATCTTCAACGCTTTTATATTTTTTTTTTATTTTATAACTGTCGTAGTTAGGTAAAATTATGTTTCCATCTTGCATTATATCTTTAATTTTATATAAAATAAAATAATCATTACTTTGGTTTAAAACAATCTCTCTAACGAAATTACCAGATAAATATCTTAAACAGAAAAGCTTATTTTTATTTTTATCTAATTCATACGATTTAATCTCCCTATGAAGATAGTATTTGACCCTATTACTATATAGGATAGTATCTTCCATAACTAAACTATCATTTTCATTAAAATACTTCAATCTTGACATGTTTCCATCTACATAAAAGCATCGTACTTTAATATTACATGACTTACCTATGCTAATTTTAGGCAGCATCGAAAAAGTGTCAAAATCGTTGTATATTTTTTCTTCTAATTTTGGCTTATCACAACTAATAAGACCTATAAGTATCAATAAAAATATCTTATACATTGTTATTTGTGTTTAGTTTTTATGTTTAGATTTAGGTTGACAATATACATCATTCGTAAAAGACAGATTTCCATTTCTATTTATCTGTACATTATTTATCTCGGCAGGTGCCTTATTATTTGGAGATGCAACTCTCCAAGTACCTGCATTAGCCTTCGCTACTTCAGAATAGATTTCAATATGACCATCGTCACAACCACCAATTGGGTGATTAAAAATTCCAGCACCATAATATGATAATCCTTGGTTTCCATAAACATTACTGCCCGTAATATTAGCAAAGGTTTGCAGATATTCTTCACCTCCGTATTGTTCTGCTCCAGTAAAACATCCTAAAAGGATTATATTACCTCCTTTATTAATATTATTACCTAGATCTTTATATTCAAGTGCGTCTGTCTTTAAGGAATTTAAGTTAGTTCCTTTTCTTCCGATAACTTGCCCTGCAGATCTTTCTCCTCCAAAATAACCATGCCCGCCTACATATAAGTTATCATATTTTTTTCCACTAGAATTCAAAGTAGCATTTAATTGCGAAATATCATCTGCAATTATTACGTCAAAATTTTCATTGCTCATTACAGCATTATATGCATCATAAAAACTTCCTCCCTTTCGAGTTTCATTTGAACTAAAAATAATTACCGACTTAGCCTTATCAGATGATGCTTTTGCATAACCTGATGACGGGTCATCAGGTTCCATTCCCGACGGATCTGTAAATCTTACAGGATTTCCAAAACAGTACTCGTAGGTAGATCGTCCAGCAAATTTCTCCGCCAACGGATCCACACTAATAAAGATACTTAATTTTGGATCGTAATACCTTGCACCATAATAACAATTACCGGTTTCTTCATCACTCTCTTTACCGTTAAATTTAAACGGGCTGTTGGTGGAGTTTAAGTGTTCATCGGTTAATGTCTCACCAAATGGCAGGTATTCCATGTGCTGGCTTACTACGCCTGCCGAGTTGGTTATATAGCTGCTGCTGCCCAAATGATCGGGGTGAAAGTAAAAGATGCTCAGCATACCCCCTGTATGCGATGTAGATATATCATCTTCTTCTAAAACCTTTGGAGTTAAAGGCAGGGTTACATTAAATTTTGCGGGCGCTGCTATTCCACTCACTATAATTTGGGCATGGTCTACACTGGTATTGCTCGCAGTACGTACTGGCCCTATTATTGTACCTAAAATTTGCTCCCACCCTATTGAATTTATTATGTTTCGCGGGTAAAAACCAAGATCGTTAATGGTGCCGGTTTTGCCGCTAACGCGTTCGCTGCCTATATAGTAATGCTTGGTATAGCTAAGGCGGTCAATACGTTTCCTGTCAATCATTGTATGGTATACTTTACCCATTACAAGCCCGCTTGGGTATATCATGATGTTGTTTTTGGCTGCCTCAGCTACGCTATTACTGTTAGAGTGAACGTCAACGCGGTCAA